>Ga0172381_10005962_pt1 | contig 12271 bp, 23 predicted proteins | sample Leawel6488metaG_FD_119754 | JGI IMG/M metagenome (GOLD analysis project Ga0172381, IMG submission 119754) | Leachate microbial communities from a municipal landfill in Southern Ontario, Canada - Leachate well 64-88 metaG | ecosystem: Engineered > Solid waste > Landfill > Unclassified | place...
AATTCATCTTTTCTATCCTTTCGTGAGGCATCTAACCAATCAGCCGGATTCGCTATGTGACTCGGTTATCTCAAACGTTAGGCGTGCCAGTCATCCTCGATCACCGTCATGCCTACAGGCAATTCGCGCAACAGCAGTTCAATCGAGCCGCCGTAGTAGCCGTTGCTGCTGTTGCGGAACACAATGTCAGCCAGCCCCTTGTCGGTGCGCAGCTTCACGCCGTAGAACTCGTCGTGCTCCGGTTATTTGGGTGCCGCCGTTGTCTCCAACTTAGCTCCCACGTTATGGCGCTAATGCCTCTCCAAAATCCAATTATCCGTAATATTCCCGCACTTGGGACACTCGAACCGGTCATCATCCGCGCCGGTCAAGCTCTGGCCTCTGTTTTTCCACATCTCCGGCTGAGATATGTTTTTGCATTTTGGGCACCTTAATTTTCTTGTTTCCAAGTCTAGTCTCCTATCCGATCCGAGCCATAACCAAAAAATGAACGGGACCGAATTACCACTGCTGCGCCACGAATGCCGCAGTGCTGGCCGGGCCGTCCCGTCGCGCTCCGGTTATCATGGGCGTTATGCGTCCAATCCGAGCGCATGTTCCAGTAGTCGCTTCCCGTCGTTACCATTCGGTAAAAGTATCAAGCTGCCAATAACGGATGCCTTTAACTCTTCAAGCTGCTCCATAGTGTCCTGCAACATGATTTGCCTTTCGTTGTGTTTGTCAGCTTCAATGGACATCAGTCCACGAATCTTCACGTTCTCCGAGCGCAGTTCTTTCAGTTCGGTGGCAATCGTGTCCAAAAATCCAACTGGGTCAGCACTCGCCAGTAAGTTCCCTCCGTTTATCATGTCGGCAAGTCGTCCAAATGCTGCATCAATCTTTGCCTGCTTACCTTTCATGCTTCCCATGTTTTCCTCCAATATTTGAAAAATCGCATAACCAGCGGGTCAAGCGGACGGCAAAAACGCAATCGTTATGGCGTATCAGCCCTTAATGCCTCCTCGACCGAATCAGCCGCATACCCAAAATCAGAGTTGCGCATTTGTGTCCAAGGAAAACGTCATACTTCTCATAGAGCCTTGAATCCTTCTTCTCCATAAGCGATTGATAGGCCACAGTTGAGGCGATGCTGGTTCTCTGCCAGCATACCAGCCAGTTCGATCTGACAGAGGGTTGTCTGTGCGTTGATGTATGCTGCTGTTTGCTCGGGTGTCATGGATAAGTTCCTTTTATTTAAAGAAGTGTTGTGTTCTTGCTTCTTTCTTGGAGCCAATTGGAGATGTTCTCTTGGCCAGAGGCGTAGGCTTCCTTGGAGAGTTCGGAACCGGTGACTATGAGTTTCTCTTCAAGGCCTGCGATGAGGGATGAAGCACTGCCTGCGAATGGATCAGCGAGTCGCGTGTTCGGGTAGGCTACGCGGGAGATGAGTTCCCGGAGAAGCTTGATTGGCTTCTGTGCTTGGTGGACTTTATCTACAGAGGATACGCGGTCACATTCGATCCAGTCGAGTTGGCCCGGACGTAGGATGCGGGAGTCGATACGTCTGGCGTAGAGGAATGTTTCGTAGCTGGATGCTGGCCAGTGCAAAGGTGCGTTGCAAAGGGCGGTGCCTGCGGTGCGTTTGATCCAGAGCATGGGGCGGATGAAGCAGTCCCAACCGGCCGAGATGAACATCTGACGGACGGTGTAGAAATGTTCTGGGCAGGTGAAGATGTAAGCATGGGCGCTTTTCTTGCAGAAGCGGATAGACTGTTCTGCAAGGTGTTTGTATAAGATGAGGGCTTTCTCTGCTTCATCGTTGTACTCAAAGCCGGTGTTGTGTTCGATGTTGCTGAAGATGTCCATGCCGTAGGGAGGGTCGGTTAGTAAAAGGTCGATGCTTTCATCTTCGAGGGTAGGCATGAAGCTGAGAGCGTCTTGGTTTTTGTAAGAGATAGGGAGGCTGGTTTTGGAGATAGTCTCTTCGTATTTGGTTAGGTTATCGGCGCGAGTGGCTACCTTTTCGAGAGCAGCTACGGCTTTCTTGATGTCACTTTTTGTCTTGGCAGTTGAGAGTTCCGGGAAGAGCTTGATTGCTTCGGCGAGTCTGATGTCTTCGATTACAGAGGCAGATGACTTGCCGACGATGTCAGCTGTTTTGGCCACAGTCCAGCCGCCTTTGATACCCTGGCAGGTTTCGCCGTAGATAGCTTGCTTGAGGCGGTGGAGTTCATCTACTGCGAGGACTTCCTCAGCAGGGGTGAAGGCTTTTCTCTGGACGTTTTCCTCCACCTCGAGTTCGCGCATGAGGAGAGGATCGATGGTGTCCTTGAAGACGATACCGACTTGGCGTTCGGCAAGGAGACAGGCGGCGAGGCGACGTCCACCGGCTATGAGTTCGTAATCTCTGTTGACGACTACGGGTTGGAGCTGGCCGTATTTGTTCAGGCTTTCCACGAGGTCATTGATCTTGCCGAGGTCTTTTCTGAAACGGTCCAGACCTTCCTTGACCTTGATCTCTTTGGGGTCGATGTACTGGAAGCCTTCGGTGTGGGTAGGGCTGGTGGTCTGGTCAAGAGTCATTGGGTAATCTCCATCTGGGAAGCTTTGATTTCACGGAATTGTTTCTGGGTTATTTTGAGAAGCTTGCAGAGTTGCTTTTCATCCTCGGAGAGTGGAGGGAGTCTGGTTGAGGATGCTTCCTTGATAGCTTTGTTCTGTTCCTTTTCAAGGAAGTCCTGAGCACGGGCGGCGCGGTAGGCCTGGACGAATGATTGCTGCTCTTCCTGGGTGAGGTTAAGGAAGTTAGTTCGCATTTGTTCAAGTTTCATCTTGTGTCCTTTTTAGCTGGAAGATGGATAGAAAGAAAGGGTAGTTGCCAGGTTTTAAGTGACGACTACCCTTTTTTCTTCTAACAGGGCGTAGCCCTTTCTGGTTTAGGCCGCGACGAGACGCTTGATTTCGTTCGAGACCTGGCCGTTGTATTCACGGCTGGAGACGGTTGCGATGACTTCTTTTCCGACCCATTCGGAGTTGGCGATGGACTCAGCAATCTCCTGAGGAGTGTTGAGGTTGACGCCGAACTCTTCAGCAAAGCGTTTGATCTGATTGATCTTGGATTGGCGCTTGGTCATCTTGCCGTTGGTGGTGCGGAGGTTCTCATCACCAGGGCGCGGGAACCAGTTGGTGAAGACCAGGCTGGTGCCGTCGACAGGAGTTTCCTCGTCGTTCATAACTGCGCCGTCGTTGTTGTTGAAGGTGACAGTCCAGTTGAGGGCAGCTTTTTCCGGGTCGATCGAGACTGCGGTGATGGTGCCGTTGTAGACGTCGTTCGGAATCAGGGGTTCGTTGATGGCTTCGTCGTCGAGGTTGAAGTCGGTGTTGAAGGTGTTGTTCTCAGTCATTGTGTGTCTCCTTTTTCCTCTTAGAGAGGGTGGGTTATGAGGCTGGTGCCTCGGTTGTCTTTGCTGGTCTTTGAATTAGGCTCAGCAAAGTGTATCAATTTTTGATATTTCTGGTTGTTACCCGGCTTTCCTGACATGCTCCATGATAGCGGAGTAGTTGTTTTCTACGAACTCAGGGATGATGCGTTCCCTTCCAGAGATGCGCGAGCGTGCGCGGTAGTAACCTTTGGGACAGGTCTGGAGGAGAAATTGGGTAATGCTCTGGCCGGGCTTGCCAGCTTCTGCTTTGGTTGTGCTGGTTTTGATTGTAGAGTAGTAGACCTCGTCGAAGTACCCTGGGAGTTTGGTCGTCAGGGCGCCGGGGAGAAGAGGGCCGACGTCGATGATAGCTCCGGTCTTGTCGTCTTTTACAGTTTCAACATGAGCGTTGACGACTACGTTGCAGTTCATGCCGATGATCTGGCGGAGGCGTCCTTCCATTAGGTTGCGGACGAGAGAGTAGTGGATGTTCCAAACAGGGCCTTGGGTGTCGCTGCGCTGAGGGTTGAGCTGGAGAGCGCGTTCCATAGCCAGGTCGGACATGGTGGTAGTTGAGTCCACGATGACTGTTTTGTATTTGCCGGCGAGGACATCGGCTTGTAGTTGGATAAGATCCTTTTCAAACTTCACCCAGCCGACAGGTGCAACTCCTTGACCTTTGGTTGTTTGCTGCCCTGCAAGGAAGGTTTCATAGTCAAAATCCTTTCCACGGTAGGAGAGCATCCCGTTGTCGAAGTCGAGGACGAATCCTGGGGTTGGGAAGGAAGAGGCGAACTCGCTCTTGCCAGTCCCTGGCTGACCTATGACTAGGCATTTGAGAAACTCTGTCTCAGGTTTTAGATCTTTTGCACTTGGCATTTTCTGTCCTTTTCTTTTGGAAGAGGTTTCTAGTGTGTCTTCCTTCATCCCAACCAGCAGAGGAGTTCTCTTTCGGTTAGGGGCTGGTCTTTCTTGACTGCTGTGATGTCCTGGTAGACAGGGATTTGGTTCTCATAGCAGTAGAGGATTTCTTCCCTTGTGCCGGCTGAGCCTCGCCAGTTAGGGACTGGAATCAGGGCGTCGCAGCGGCTGAGCATTTCGAGGGTTCCGGATAGGAAGTGCTGGTCATCAGCGAGTCCGTCAAAGAATGCTGTGTTGGTGTGCGGGCAGAATGCAACGTGGCCGTTTTCCCAGATCTGCATTGCGATAGCCTCAGCGTTGTGTATGTTCCTTTTAATCTGGTGAATGGTTGGTGCTCGGTAAGGGCCGGCGATGTAGAAGACCTTCATCTTTAGTCCTCTTTCTCTACGTTCCAGGGTTTGAAGATAAAGCCGCTGGTGTTGAGGTTGAATAGGTCGTTGGCCTGGTCGCAGAGGATGGAGTAGGAACACTGGCCGTATTGGTAACAGTTGTCTTGACGCATTGGCCAGGTGTTCTTTGTCATGTCCTCAGCGATCTGGTTGGCCGTTGAGAGGAAGCTGGTTCGCCAGTTCTGGTAGTCTTTCTTTGTGAAGATCTGAGGGTGGCGGAGGAAAGCTTGGGTTGCTTTGCCGTAGCCACCGTCCTTTGTCTTGCGGCAGGAGAGACTGGCGAAAGAGATAAGGACACCTTCGGGCTTGGTGGAGAAGGCTTCGCCGGATACCCAGGAGTAGCCCTGGATTTGAGCTGAGCGGTTGAGCCGAGTCGCCTGGAGGCTGGGCTGGGCAGATGTGCTTTTGTGTTCCATCAGCCAGGTCATGCCATTGAGCTTGACTCGGAGGTCAATCTTGCCTGTGAAGAAGACGGAATCAAGGAGGTGTGGGAACCTCTCTCTTTCTTCTTCAGAGAGGGCGAGAGGTTGACGGAAGACCTGTTCAGTCTGGATGATGTCGAGCATACCTTTGTCGAGGTTGTAGAACTCGAGGTAGGAGATGAAGAGTTTAGCGCATTCTTCAAAGGTACGGTAGTCATCGAGGAAGAGTTGGTGTGCGGTTTCCTTGTTCCATTCTTCCTGGGCTTTTGTCATAGCAGCGTGGATGGCAAGACCGTCTTCTTTCCAGCCGTGTTCCTGGATGTGACGGTAGTAGCCTTCGAGAAAGCCATGCCAGGTTGTGCCGAAACGAAGGGCGGTAGAGCCGCGTTCAGGCTGGAGTCCGAGAATGTGCTGGTAGAAGAATTTGCGCGGGCAGGTGTCGTAAGTGCTGCGCTTGGTGTTGTCCAGGCAGAAGTCGGAAAGACTTAGGCAGGATTTGCAGGAGTTGGTCATTAGGTTGTGCTCCTTTTAAGCGGAGGGTTTTTTAGCAGAGCCTTTTTTATCGTCATGCTCAGGACGGCCTCTGGTCTGTGAGGAGGTAGGGCGACTCAGGCCAGAGTGTTTCCTTTCTTACAACTTGATGCCGAGCTTGGCGAGGAGAGCGTTGGCAGCAGCCTGCTCTTCGGCCGACATGCTGGAGACCTTCTCAGCGATGTCCTTCTTGGTGACCTTGGGAGCTGCAGGGGCGCGAACAGACCAGTCGCCGGAGGCCAGACCTTCGTGGACTTTGGTGATAGCGTCGATGGCATCCTGGCCGGACTTGCCTGCAGCCGCGTCGCCGAGTTTCTGGCTGAGGCCGTAGACGCCGAGCTTGTTCTGGATGTCGGCGGAGAGGGTGGAGAAGTCGAAGGTCAGGGTGGCGCCGGTCTCTTTTTCAGAGATGGTGAGGATGTTGCCTTCGATTTCCTTGGTGAGCTTGCGAGGACGGCTGGGGGCATCGACTTCGGCTTTGGTAGCGTTCTCTTGATCGATGATCTCTTGCTTGGCCATTGTTTCTTCTCCTTTGGAGGGTTGGGGTTATTGCAGCAAAGAGCTGCACTTCTCATTAAGGGAGATTCGTATGAGGTCTCCCAGGGTGACACGGCGTCCGAGGATCTTGGAGAGGAGCATGGCACAGGTTTTGTATTTCATATGCTCCTCTTCGGAGACTTTGGTTTGGATGTTTACCTGGTTCATGTCAGCCTCTCTTTTTTCTTTTCGGTTCATCGTTGATGTAGGGGCATGATTACATGGTTTGGTTCAGTAGGTCAAGAAAAATTTTCCATTTCTGTGTTTTTTCTTTTCTCTTCTGAGCGTGTCAATTTTTGATATTTCTGGTTGGGTTTCCTTTCTTAGTAAAGGACGCGGATAGCTACGCAGGAGACAGGGATCTTGTTGATGGTTCTGAGTTTTTCGTGCTTTACTTCGAGGAGCTTGCCGATTGGGGTGTTGATAGGGTGGTGTCGGTCTTCCCACTGGGAAGTTCGTAAGCTGTGCGGGACTTTACCAGCGCCGACTTTAAAGGGTGTGAGGTCATCACCACAGACGATGTATGCACCTACCATGTTCTTTGGTTCCTTGGTGTGGATGTCGAGAGCTTCCTGGAGGTCGAGGATTCGGTAGTGGTCTTTCTCGCTGGGCTTGTATTTTAATAGGAAAGGAGAGCGTTTGTCTTCGTAGAGGGCGGTTGTGTGGCGGAGGATTATTCCTTCGTAACCTTGGTCGGTGTAGGTTGAGAGGTAGTTGAGCCAGAGGTCTGGGGCGCATTGACTGGTTTCGACTCTTTTGATAATTGGGTGGTTGGAAGGGATGAATTCTTGTACCTGAACAAGGCGTTGGTACTGGAAGAGGTTAGGGTCTTGGTGGTCGAAGATGTGGAGTTGGATTTTCTCAGCATCAGGGTGAGGGTTCTGGCGGCGAGAGACGATAGAGTGGATTTCTTCTCTGGGCATGCCGTGGAGGTAGAGTTCGCCATCCCAAGGGACTTGAGGGCCGTATTCCTTGGTGAGGGCGGAGATTGCTGCGTTGATGTGCGGGATGCAAGGGAATTCATTGCCGTAAGAGGAGATGAGGACAGGGTAGTTCCTGAACCAGTCAACGCGACAGCGTTCGCCGTTGAGTTTAGGCTGGGCGAAGAAGAGCTGTCCGAGTTTGGAGAGCTTGGGGGTGGTGATAGGGTGAGCGAGCATGACGCCTTCGCGCTTGGGGAATGGACTTGACATGGTTTATCCTCTTGATGTGATAAGGGTTGGTTTTCTCGTGACTGGCCGGGCGGATAGTCTGAAGGTTAGTCTTTCCTCAGGAGGAAGGCTGCCCTGCTGAGTGCCGACGTCTTTCAGGAGCTTTTGCGCTTGTTTCTGAGTCATGTCACCTTCGATTGTTACTAAGAAATGATGTTTCATTCTGTCTCCTTTTCGTTCATGTCAGTTATCTCTGAGATAACCTCGAAGACTGTTCTTGATTCTAGTTCACAGGGGAGGTCTATTGAGCCAGAGAATAGCTGCCTGTAGCCACCGGCATGTGAGCCTGTGTAGAGGATGGCTAGCCAGGGTGGGTTCCCTGGGCGCATGGAGACCCTGACGACGTAATATGTCCAGAGTTTAAGGTTGTGTTCGTGGTAGGGTTTCATTTTTACTCCTCTTTCTTTTTTCTTTTTTAGTCTTCGTTGTTGTGGAGTAGGTTGTTGATGGTGTTTTCCCAGTTTTTGTAGCGGATTAGAGCTGCTTCGTGGTCTTGGTATCTGCTGCAGAGTTTGCCTTCAAGGATTACCCAAGGGCAGAATTGGCAGTTGTTATTGAGTTCTTTGTTTTCTCCTTTTTTTGTTGGTATATGCTGTTGTTGGTGATGCAGAAGATGCAGTTACCAGCTAGGAATCTGGCTTTTGCAGATGGCCAGGATAGGTCTTGGTTTATAGCGTATTCGCGGAGATTGGTTGCGCTGGTGATAGAGTTGAGGATTTGTCTGAGTTCCTCTCTGGTTATCTTGTGGGTTCTTAGGTAGAGTGTGACTCTTTCTCTCTCAGTCATTGTTCTTTCCTTTCTTTCTGGTTAGATGATGGGTTTGACCAAGCTGAGGGCGATAGAAATCAGGGTTGTTGAGAGGATTTTATCTACCTCGGTTGGGTGTGTGAGTCTGGTATGAGCAACGAAGGCAGCGGAGGCATCTCCGATAGTGGGTTCTTGAAAGACCTGGCTGCAGTTCGGGCAGGTGATCTGGTAGAGGCTCATTTGAATAGGCTCCTTTCAGGGAGGGTAAGAGTTGTTTCGAGGATGCTGGCGGCTTCATCAGCTGAGAGACCGTCTTTAGCCATTAGGCGTAGGATGCGATCGCGGTCAGGGTCGTAGTCCAGTCGGACCTTGGTTAGGGTGCCGTCTTCGGATTTGTGATAGCCGGTGAATGGGGCGATTTCTTTCTGGAGGCGTATCCACCAGCGGCCGTCACGAAAGACCTGGGTGATGGTTACGCTCTCGGATTCGATTGGGAAGTCTCGAGTGTAGAGGAGTTTGACTCTGGCGAATTTCTTCATCCAGGCTGTGGAGTCCTTTTTGTTCTCGGTCGGGACAAAGAGTTCCTCTCCAGGTGGGAGGGACATAGCCTGGTCGAACCATTTGTTCTCTAAAAGGGTGTTGGGGATTATCTTAGGCATCTTCTTCTCTTTCTCTCCCTGGGCAGGGAGGACAGGAGTGTTTGTGTTTTAAGATGAGGAGGAGGGTTAGGAGTTCCTTCGGCCAGGTTTGGAGGTTCTGGAAACAGTTTGTGCAAGTCTGGAGATTGCGTTTTGTTTTGATAGTTGGGAGGTCTGGAGAGAGCTTCCAGGCTCTGGTTTGCTGGAGGAAGTGCGCGCCTTTGAGTTCTCTGGGTGACATTAGGTAGAGGTTGATTGTGGTCTCTCCGCATAGGGTGCAGGTACAGGTGGCCTGGAGATTGTAAGGGTGGAGTTTGGATGTAGCCTTGGAGAGGTTCTTTTGCCTCTTTTCCTCGGCGCGTTTTTCCTGATCGACGTCGGGTTCTTTCAGGCCGAGGATGGAGAACAGAGCGCGGGCTGTTTCTTTTTCCTCTTCAGAGAGGAGGGCGTATTTGCTGGCTGAGATCATTCCATCTCTCCTTTTTCTTCCTCTTCTTCTTCCTGGCTGGCGGAAAGGATTGTGGTTATTTCTTCCTCGGAGTAGCCGTCAGCTTGCATGAGGTTTCTGATGCGTTGGTCTTCCTGGGTTGTTTTCTCTCTAGGGAGAAGATGGGAAAGGGTTAGGAGTTCGATGCCTGCAGCGGCGCGTTTGAAGATAGCTTTTTCCTTCCCAAGTCGAGGCTTGGAGATGGTTACTGTTGGTAGACCTTCTTCAGAAGTGCGGCTGATCTGAAGGTTGGAGCGGGTGTCAGGGTTGCGCTTGTCATAAGCTGTGCGTTCGCGATAGAGGGAGATTCGGATGTAGTTTTGTTCTTTGTGGTCATCACAAGGGATGTGGATGCTTTCCCCTGGGGAGAGTTGTAGTGCCTGGTCGAAGAGGGCGCGGATTTCTTGGAGTGTCATTTTCTCTCCTTTTTCTTTCTTTTTTCCTGGTTAGAAGGAGCAGGTAGCGGCGATTGCGAAAGCTGTGAGGATGATGGTTGGGAGGAGGATTTTGGTTAGCACTTTTCTTTCCCTTCTCTCTGCTCGGAGAGTTGTTTAGAGAAGAGGGTGAGTTGCTCCCAGTCACGGTTGAGGGTTTCAAGCTGGGTGATGAATTCTGAGCTGGTGCAGGTGAGGAAGAGGTCGGACCAGGTCTTTTCAGTTACTGAGTTGAAGAGACTGGCGAGAGTGCTCTTCTGGTGCTTCATGACCCAGAAGGTATAACTCTGAGCTGGCTTGTCTCTGTGTTCAAAGTGGGTGTAAAGGCTGGTGATGTGAATTTCATGCCTGGGGATAGCGGGCGCGGTTTTAGCCAGGTGGTTGAAGATCGTCTTGGCTGTGATTCTCTTCTTCTCTCTATCTTGCATTCTTCCCTCCTTTTTTCTCTTCTGCTGGTTGGTTGATAGTTTTTGTGGTAAGTTAGTTTCTGTGGTATCTTCCTTCATCCCAACTTTTGAGTTAGGGCAAATCATCAATTTTTGATGTTTCTGGTCTTTTGAAGAAGGTGAAGAGGACTTCTTCTGCGCCTTCGAGCAGGTAGAGCTGGCCTTTAAGCTTGACTGCGAGGAGTCTGCTGGTTGGGATGGTTCTGTAACCTTTCTTCTGCATATCCCAGACTGTGAGGTTTCTGAGATAAGATTGGTTAGGGTGTTTGCCCTTCAGGTCTTTCTTGACTCCAAGCCTGCAGAGCATCTTTCTAATCTCCCCATTCTCCTTGATGAAGATAGCAGAGAAGATTTTATCCCCTGCGTGGATGCGGATAAAGTCAGGAGAGGAAGGGCGATTGAGCCTTTTTTCTTTCTCTCTAGAGGGTTCTCTGGAGAGTTCTTGTGTAGTTTCCTTCATCCCACGGCTCCTTTCTTTTTAGACAGAAATATAGGAGAAGCGTTTCTCGATCCAGGATTTGAGGTAGTAGTTACTAGTGCCTTTGAGAAAGGCAGGGAGTTTCGCCCCGGAGGTAGTCGCCATCCTCTGAAGGGAAGTAGAGGTGGCAGAGAGTGTGGGCGGTGTTGATAGAACAGATCGGGCCGTTGAACCTTCTTGCTTCCTCAGCCCTTTCTTCTCTGCACGAGCGCAGATCCTGGTCTCTTTTGATAGCTATCTTTTGCACTTCTTTTCTCCTTTCTTCAAGAGTTTTTTCAAGAGTGCTTCGGGTGTATCTTCCTTCATCCCACTGCTAAAGGCCGAGTTTCCTGTCCTCTTTCAGCCCATCGTGGTAGTCTTCCATTGCTGCCTCTCTTTGGTCAGCTTGATCTTCTCCCCAGGATTGGAGGTCTTCCCTGGCATTGATGGTTAGGTCGACTTGGAAGTCTGCGGAGGAGAGCCAGTTTCCCTCGGCCTTCCTCAGCTCTTTTGCATTCCGAAGGCAGGTGGTGGTAAAAAGGACTCTTTCCTTGTCAGAGGAGAGGAGGTTGAGGCTGGCGAGGAACCACTCAGAGAGAGGCTCGTTCTCCAGGCTCCATTCTGCAGGTTCATCTTCAGGGATGCCCTGGATTTCGATGTCAGCCAGAATCTCCTCTTGCACCTTCTCCAGGAGGTTGAGTTCTGAAAGGGTGAAGGTGAAGGCTTCAGGGAAGACCTTCTCAATATCTTCGCAGTAAGTTCTCGGGAACATTTTCTCTCCTTTCTTTCTTTCTTTCTTAGAGGTTTTTGATCTGGCTGGCAGAGTTGGCAGAGTTGGCAGAGTGCTCTCCTTCATCCCATCTCTTTAAGAGACTGGTGAGAGCAGCAATAGCCTGGTTGAGTTCAAATCTGTTCTTCCTCCCAACCCTTGGAGAGAGCCTCTCCCTGTGCTCTAGGAGATTCCTCAGGGTGAATTCTAGAACTTCTCTGTCTGTAATCATCTTTCTCTCCTTTCTGGATAGGTTGGTGCTGCCTCAGGTATTCCAGGTGCTTCAAGTGCTTCAAGTATTCCAGGTGCATCGAGTGTACCTTCCTTCCTCCCACAGACCAGATTAGGCCTGAGGAAGAGAGGAGATAGCTTTTTTGACCTAGAAACATGGTATCATGATTTCGTTCAGTTTCTCAATAGATAAATCGAAGGGTTGTAACAAAAAAACCCAGCGTGTAACTTTGTAACAAATGTATAGTGTATAGTGTATATTCCGGGTGAAGGGCGACCAAAAATGTTGATGAGGTTAGCTCTTTCTAGCACTGTGATAGCTAAATGGTAGAATGGGCCAGGGGAAAGTATCAATAATTGATATTTCTGGTTGGGAGAGGTGAATAGCTGAGGAGGCGGTGACTCTGGCTCTGAGAGGAGGATGGGAGGGAAGAGGGTGAGTGTTACGGCTGGGTGGGAAAGGGTAACACTTCTGGGTGGAAAGGTGCTAAGGTGGTGTTACGAAAGAAGTCAGTTGTGTTACTAGCTGAGTTGATAGTCAGTTAAAAAAAAAAAAAAAAAAAAAATACTATAACCCTCGCCCTTATTCTCTACAAATCCCATGTAGGATGATAAAGAGAGAAAAAGAATTAAAAAACATATTATTCTAC
>Ga0172381_10005963_pt1 | contig 12270 bp, 33 predicted proteins | sample Leawel6488metaG_FD_119754 | JGI IMG/M metagenome (GOLD analysis project Ga0172381, IMG submission 119754) | Leachate microbial communities from a municipal landfill in Southern Ontario, Canada - Leachate well 64-88 metaG | ecosystem: Engineered > Solid waste > Landfill > Unclassified | place...
ATAGCAATATCTTTTAATTTTTTTTTAAGACTATTTTTTTCCATCCTTATCTTTTTTATAATTATTTTTAATTTAAAACATAAAAAATATAATAAATAATTTAATAAGTTAAATTATTTATTATATTTTTTTACAATTCTATAAATTTCATGTTCAAAGTATTATAAGTATTAGTATTATTGATATATACTAGTTAGGTTCAATTAAAAAATTATTTTGAGAGTTCCAATTTAAAATCATTAGGAAACCCAAGTTCATTTAATTTATTTTTTGACACAGGAAAAGATACATTTCTTGTTTTACCAAACTTATTTCTTATTTGATATATTTTACCATTTAATAAGTATTCGTTTTCTATTCCTGTGTGATGTTGATAACCTAATTCATAGTCCTCTTCAAATGGTAGTTTTTGTTTAAGAATCTCAACATCATTTAAAAAATAAATTAAATAAGACCTACTCTTATTATCTTTACCTCTTTTGTTGAACTGACATTTATATGTTAATTTATATTCCATAATTTTATTTTTAATTTGTAAAATAATTTTTCAACTAAACCTAACAAATGATAAACAACATTAAAACGATTGTTTATCATCAGTCGTTATGCCCAATTAGAAATGAGCTTAACGGATAATTCTTTGGTTTCTGTCATTTTGTAGTCATACATTTCACCACACTTTTTGCAAGCCATAGTATTTGCCATGCTTTTAAAAAGTTCGCCACCACAACAAAAACAATAACTGGGCATAACAACAGGTATATTTAATACCTGTTCCTGTGCATCTTGCAATTCTATTTCTTCGTTCATAATTTTTACTTTTTTGATTGTTTTTACTTTTAAATCAGGCACTAAACATACCTGCGAACGTTAGCAGTAATAACTACCTGCCATCTCCGAATTGATATTCATCACAAAGCAATTTCAAAAAGTGTTCAGCAGCATCATTCGCAATGATGTGTTTATCTTCTTTGTTTAATTGCTTTTTACCTGTTTTTTGTTTATACCAATGTTCGCAATCTTTATAAGACATTGCGATATTTGCTTTCCAACTTTCACGATAACCAGCATCGTTTTTAAGTTCATTTGTGATTTTTGAAATTGCTTCTTTAAGTTCCATTTCTAATTAATTTATTTGTTAATAATCCGTTACTACTGCTAACAAGGTATTGGCAATACCCGCTGGACAGCTTGTTTATAATTTATAGTTTCTAAGTGCGGGCATCGCCAATACCCGACCGTTAGCGGTAATTATAAAAGACGTTCGTGGTCTTGAATTGACCTGTCGCACATCGCAATTTTACTACTAACTTTAGCTTGTAATTCTTTCATAGTTGAATCACTAAGTCCAACATCTGCATTTAACTTTTCGATATATTCCCAGCACATTAAATGAAGTTTTCTTTCATTTTTGCGTTTTTCAATATGTTTCAAAATATCTGAATTTTCCATAAAAACTACCGCTAACACATAATATAAAATAGCTGGGTGTTAGTGGGTTTATTAGCCAGCTTGCTACCTATTTAGTTTTGTGGCGTGGGATAAGTTAGTAGCTCCGAATCCCAGCCATTTCATATTATCAACGTTAGTTGCAACCTTAAAACGTGCTTCGTTTTAAGGTTGCATTTTAATTATTGAAATTCTACGATTTGAACTTCGACCTCACCGAATAACTTTGTTTTAATATCATCTATCGAGTAATTGTACTTGTTTCCTAATACAACAATCGAAGCAGTTATAGAAGTTGGTAATTCTTCATTGCTATCAGTTTCGTAAACTTCTAAATCAGTTAGTTTTGATGCTAAAAATGATTTGCCTGAGTTTGATTTACCTTTAAAAATCCAAACAGGTCTTAAATTTTTAGCTCTTATTGTTTCTTTAAAAAGCTCCATATTTACATTGTATCCACCGGAAGGATAGTAATTATCTCCACCATCTTCTGAAATAGAAAATACTTTATTATCAGTATCGTTTTCAAAGGTTGGTAAATAATCATCAATTTCAATAAGTTCTTTTGGTATATGGGTATAACCATTAAACATTTTTACTTCAGTTACCTTAATATGCCCCCACGAAGCAGTTGTCCACCCTGAACCACATTCACCTTCCGAATGTGATAGTTCAATTTCAACTTTTCTGTTATCTGATAAAACACCACAAATAATGTGTTTTTCAAATTCAGCATCATTGTATTCAAAATCACAGTTATGCCCTGAAATTTCTTTATCAATATACTTTTCAATTCTTAATCCAATAATTTTCATATATTTTATTTTTAAATGTTTATAAATAAATTAAATAAAGGCAGCAACTAACATGGTATATATACCATGCGCCAATTAGTGTCGTGCTATTATTTAAGTTTATTGTGGGCACACGTCACATATACCCACCATTAGGAACAATTAAACGATACATCATCTGTCGTATAAATACCTTCTAATGTTTCTGACAATGCACCGTCAAAATCATCAGATGCTACTGAAAATTGAAACTCATTATTTTTTCGTGCTTCAAATTCATACCCAACCATGCCGTTGTTTCTAATAAGTTCAAACTTTTCCATTGTAAATCCAGATAAGTTTAAAATTTTTTCCAATATTTCTTTTTTCCCCATAATTAACTGTGCCTAACAATGTATATAGCAAATAGCCTTGTCAGGCATTTTAGAAACTATCTGCGGTTTATTAATATTCGTAATTCTAATCAACATTTGTGTTCGGCTACTTGCCATATACTCACCGTTATACACAATGCTACTCATACTCTATTTCAATCTTTATTCGTTTTATTTTATACATAAATTTACTTATTAAAATAAACGGTGCTATTATTGGCGAAATAATAGTAATTATTGCTTTTTCAGCACTATCAGGTTTGTAATCGTAAATTTCTTTTTTACCAATTGTCGTTTTCATACTTTTTATGTGTTAAACCGCACTGTGTATAACAAGCGGTATAATTAATAAAGGCTGAATTATGTTTTGTTCTTTGATTGGTCGGTAGTGGTCAGCCTTTAATAAACCATACCGCCAACCGTTAGGCACAATGTCAAATAACATTATAGCCATTTTTATCGTAAACACCCCATCTCATTGTTCCGCAGCCGTTATGCCCCATTTACAGAAGCCCGTGTTTCAGCATAGTGTTTAAGTTTAAATTCTTCCCACGATTTTAACTGTTCTTCATTTGAATTTGGAGGTGGTGGACAATTCTTCCATGTTGTTGGAAACCCTAAATGAGTTCCGCAACGTGGACAACCTTTTGTAAATATTGCCCAACACGTTTCATTTAGCATCGGAATTGCTTTTTTATGACCAAACAAAAAACATATAAAACGGGGCATAACACTATGTTTATGCAATTGGGGTTTAAGTGGTATATTCATCTGTATTACAATTTATTAAGTTTATACTATTTTGATAGTGCAGTGGTTTCTAATCCCCAACTGCACAAACATTTAACGTTATGGTGCATTAAGGAACAGCACCGTTTGGGTCAATAACCTCTAAATTATCATACTGCTCTTGTGTAATAATTACATATCCTTTGTTAATAATCCACAAGTGAATAGATTGCCAATCGAGGTTATTATCCTCTAAAATCTTTTCCATTTTTTCATTTAATTCTTTATCTGTATAATCCATAAATAATTTAGTTTAAAATAATATAAGTTTAATAAATTTTTCTAATTGCTCAGCATCAGAAAATATTTTAACCTCAACTTCACCTTCGTCACTTCCTATACTTATAACTATTTTTTGTCTTTCATTTCTACAATATTCCCAACGAATATATTGGTTATTTGCTATTATATCAGCAGTCATATAATATTTAACCTTATTATCTCCAAAATATTTTTCAAGTATTTGTTCTATTTCATTCATAGGATTAAATTTTATTTTTTTATTTCTTGTTGATAATATTTTTCTGCATCTTCTTTAGAAAAAAAAGAAAAATATGTCCAACACCAATTATCACCAATGCCTGTACCATATCCATCACTTTTTTTTGATTTTTCTCCTCTCATAATATCAACTTCATAAGGATCTTCTTCAATTTTATATCTATCAATTGGAAATCTACTGTTTCCTTCAATTAAAAAAGCAACATTTTCAATTATTTCAATTACTTGTCTTCCAATAGGTTTTTCTATTCCACTAGGCGTCGATTTTACTATATATAGTTTAGGTAAATTTAACTCTTTTATTTTTTTTCTTTTTAAATATTCTTGAACTTTTGACATAATTTTTTTATATTATTTGTAAAACCTAAATATACAAAATAATTTATTACCAAACAACTTTATATCTTAATTATAAGTATTTAATTGAAATTTAGATAAGTAAATAATTTCATCTATTAAAGATTCAAATATTTTATACTCAACAAATCTAGGATAAAATGTTTTTTGAGTTGGTGTTAAAGGTGTTTCTACTTTTGTTCTATAAAAAGTGTAAACTTTACCTTCAATAATTGAAGTTTCTTTTTTTTTTGGAAATTGTTATCATAGTTTTTATAATTTTATTTTATTTTTTTTTAAATATTTACGAAGAAAGTGGGTATTTAATAAATTAGAAACTGTTTTATCATTTATAAAACTAATAGCTTCTTTTTCTATTTTAAAATTTGCACAAGAACTACCAAAGGGATACCAATAACCAAAACATAAAAATGAACGTTTCCAAAAATATATAACCAATGATTTTCCATCATCTTCTAATACTATTTTTGATTTTACTAAAATTTTATTCATTTTATTTTGAGTTTTAATCTATGCGTTCTAACTTAATTATGTTTACGACTCCAACTTTAACATAACACTTCATTATAGCATCAAGAATATTATTTACACTAAAAACTTCTATAGTTTTAATTTCTTCATCATCTGTCTGGTATGTGATTTTAAATTCCATATTTTTTACATTTCTATGTTATATTTATTTTGCTCATATACATGATGAGATAAACAAGTTATAGTTGGTTGTTCCCAAAATGGACGATAAGGATCTACAAAAGGAATAGGATTTTCAATAATAATTGGATTTTGCCAAATAGTAATTATTGATACTTTTAAAGTATATTCTTTCCATTGATTATTAGGTAATAACATTTCAAGTTTTTCCATTAATTCACCAAGATTTACATGTTCTTCAACCTTAATTGTTTTTTCTATTGTGTCAAATTGTAATTTCATTTTATTTATTTATTTATATAATTTTCTTTTTTCTTCATCACTTAAAGATGCTAACCATTTTTGTCTCATTTTAAAACAATTATGTCTATTGCCTTTACATTTAAGTTTTCCTTCTTTATCAATTTGTGACCAATTCACCCATTCACTCCAACCAACAGTTCCCTCATCGTGACACCATTCTTTATCATCTAATCGTTTTTCGTAATTTTTACAATCATAATTACCACCATAATTGTTTTGAGACTTATCTGGGTTGTGCCTTTCTTTTTTCATGGATTTTAATTTTTTAATAAAGCCATTAAAGAACCATCTACATCTAATTCACCACCCCAATATCCTAAACTAAACCAACCATTATTTTTAGTTCTAACAAAAACAATTTTCTCAATACGATTATCACTAATTTTTAAATCTCCTATTATAAAAAAATCTGTTTCTTCAGCATATAACCAACAACAATCTTTAACTTCCTCTTTCCATAAAGAAAGTATTTCTTCGTCCATAAGATTAAACAAAACAATATCTGTAATTGTAACAGACATTCTTCTACTTTCTCTAATTTTACCATCATCAAAATAATTGTAAACTTTATTTATTTCAGGAATATTCATTGTTATATTTTTTTATTCATAAATATATTCTAAAACAATTGCAAATTTGTTGTTTGCTCTTTTTGGAAATCCTTTTTCATCTACTTGTAAAAGAACTTTTATAGGGTCTTTAAAGCCCTCTGCATAAGGTACTATTATACAAGAACCTATACAAATATCTTCAATTGCAGGACTTGTTATTACAACTAAATGACTTTCTCCTCTTCCATTTTTTAATCTTTCTACTTTAAACTCTTTTTGTTCCATATTGCGTTATATAATAATTTTTTCTTTTAAAAGTTCAGGGTTTTGATAAATATTTCCAACTCTTTTTAGATCATCAAAATAAACATCTTTAATTTTACTAAAAGAAATAGACCACGTTTTACCATTTTGAAAAGCTGGATAAAGCATATATGCTGGTTGAGCTTCTTGTCTTAGTTTTATTACAAAAGTTCCTTTAGTACCCTCAGACCAGGTTTCAACAATATCATCCTCATATAATTCGACCATGTTTTCATATCTTTTTTCATAATCTCCTTCGTATCCATAACCACCTATAAATTGCATTAAAGATATATTTTCAGGATATTTAGTTGTGTTTACTGTTAAAGATGCTGAATCTTCTGGATTTAAACCATCTCCTTTTTCAGGATTTACATAAAAAACACCAAACTTTCCTACAGTAACGTCATAAACCATTTCTGTTCCATTCCAAACTCTAAATTTTACTATTTCCATTTTCTTTTACTATTTTAAATAATTCTTTTTCAGGAGCTATTATTTCCCCATCATCATCTATTATTATATAACTATCATTGTAAATAAACAAAACATTGTATGTCTTTCCTTTAGATATCCACATCCAATCTCCCTCATCTATACATAATACTTCTTTATTTACTTCCCTTTTTATCATACCCAATATTGTTTGAGTAGCTTCTTTGGGAGATATTATTTTACCTTTTACTTTACAAAGCAATACGTCTATTTCTTCTTCTATTTCCATTAGATTAAATTTTTAAGTGTGCGTAATATTGCTTCAATATAAGCCTCTGTAGGTGTAGCTACATTTATATATGGTGAATTTTTACCTGATATTACATAATAAAAACCATCATTGTTGGGAAATTCACGAGCTGCTATCCAAATTTTATGTTTTTCATATAACCACATTACAACTTCTGCTATTGTTGGCGCAATTGCAATTTTTGTATTATATTCGTCTAATGAACTTATGTGTCTTAACTGTTCTGTTTCTGCAGGTATGTTGTGTTCTACATGTTGATGCGGGTCTTCTAATATATGTTCACGCGTAGTGGCATAAACATGTTTTATATTGTATTGATTTTGTTCAAACCCTTTCTCTTTTAAAAGTTTTGCTATTTCAAATGTTACAAATGTATTCATTATATTAAATTATTTAAAGCGTATAGTATTCCTTCAGTATAAGCAGCAGCAGGGGTTTTTAATTCACTGGAATTCATAATAATAACTTCAGGTTTATTACTACTATTTCTAACATAACCCCAAAATTCATTTTCTACACCCCTATCCATCGAAATCCAAATTTTATGAGTTTCCCATAACCACATTACAACATCTACTATTTTTGGCTGCATTAAATATTGTTCACTTCTATCGTGTTCAGGACAGCTTTTTCTATCTTTATTGTGAATTATATCCCCATCTAAAGTTTTTACCCAACAGTTAGAATACGTGTTTGTATTCCATCCTTTCTCTTTTAAAAGTTCTGCTATTTCAAATGTTATCAATGTATTCATTTCTTATTCTAATTTAAAAGGTTCATCATCCCAAGTCATTTGCTTATCTGTAAGTTTTAAAGAAGTACCTTTAGGTACTGAAATTATAGCCATAATTTCATTTCTCCAATAACCTTCGTTAGATTTAATAAAAGAACGCTTATGTACCCCTAACCAAAATTTTGTTTCCTCTTTTATTTCCATTATCTATTATTTAATTTTCTCAACATCAATAATCTCGTCTCTATTTACTTGTGTTGCAAATATTTCTTTTTCATTAGGAAACAGTAAATTTTGCATCATTGTTCTTTTAAAATTTATTTTATTTTTAGGTATTTTTATGGTAACTAAATACCAATTATTTATTCCACTTGCTGATGGTTTTATGGAATCCTTTAATTCATCATTTATATCATTTTTATTTAAAATAAAATGTTTACCAATATCATTATAATTAATATCATTAATATTATTCAAATATAATAATCTATATAATGTAACGAAATTTGATAGATTATTATAGGAATTTAAAGTTTTTATTAAATCATTATATGTTTCATCGAAATCTTGATTATCTTTTTTTGTATTTAAAACAAATTTTAATATATCATCCAACGTCATATCAATACCTAAATTGATATATGGTTTATTGTTATCATAATTTTCATTTAACTTTTGTTCATTCACAAACTGTTTAAAATTCTTGATCTTATTTATTTGCTTTCTCATCTCTTTACTCATAATGTTATCTTTTTAAATAATTATTAAATAACTCTTTAATAGAAGTTGTTTGATCAAAAGCACTATGAGCTTTATTAAAACAATGATTCCCAAAATTAATCATATCTTCTCGTGTATATAATTTTTCTTCTTCAACAGGCACTATATAATTATCTATAGTAGTTAAATATGGACGAGTAGATATCTTAATTTTTAATTTAGAAATATGAAAGCCTCTAGGTCTCCAATCTGTTGTATTATTATCCTCTTCAAATGAAATTAAATTAAAATCATCATCAAAACAAAATCCAGCCAGAGTTATATAATCGCCTTCTCTATATCCATAAACATCATGTTTAACTTGTATTTTATCACCTATTTTTTGATCAATATATACTTCTATTTCAATTTTAAAATCTAATAAAAAACCATCATTATATTGATTAACAAGTTTGTCAATTAAAAAAGGAGGAATATTTTTATGTAATACAACTACTTTAGAATATTTATGCTCTTGATTAGGATCTATGTTGGAGTTATCTAAACTTATTCCAAAACTATTTGATATCTTTTTTATATGATAGTCTCCTTTTTTAATTTTTTCACTATCACTTACTAAAATAAGTTTGTAATAAAATAAATTATCACTTATTAAAATATCTTTATTATAAAATAATTTGCCGAAATTATAATGACGAGAATCCGAGGGAGATATAATTATACCATTTTTAATATCAGAATTGCCTAATATTTCTTCTTTGTCAACTTTTAAAAAAATTGCACGAACTAATTCCCTCTTTATTTTTATTCTTCTCATAATTTAATTTTATAAAGATAATAATTTAATTTTATAAAGATAATAATATTACTTTATCTTAATAATAATTTTTAATTTATTTATTAAAGATAATGAATATATATATATACTATCCAAATAAGATAATTAAATTATATAAATTATATACAGCCAATATATATTTTATCATCACCTTTAACATAATTTATATTAGGATATCTATCTCTATCTATATTGGGAATAATAATATTATCTATATAAAATGAATCTATTATGTTTTCTCCTTTACTATATATATCTCTTAAATTTATTATAATATATTCTATATTATTGGCATTATCATATTGTATAGTTAAATTTAAATGTTTTAATATATCTATTTCTTTAATTTTATCATCCTTTTTCATTAAAGATAACAATAAATCATAACTCCCCATAACTATATATTTTTTATTTAAATAACTATTTGTACTTACGTATTAATTTAAATATTTCTCTAATATTTGTAAACTCTATTTCTTGATCTTTCCTTATAGGACTAAACGCTATTGTAAACCCATGATCTCCTCTATATATTTCAACTACCTTTTTTCTATTAATAGTATCTATATATATCCACGGGTAATTTCCTACTAATTCTATATCTATATTTAATTTCTTTAACCTTCTTATAAATATAGTTAGCTTATCTTCCATATATATTATATGTTTCTATTTTAATATTACTTCTATCTTTTCTACTGTAGCTCGTATACTATCTATATAAAATTCTATACCACATAACTTATTATGCATCTCTTCTACTATACTTATATCACTTTTATCTAATTCTTTTTCTATAATATCCTCTGATCTGTTCGTGATAATATCAACTATGTCTTTTTCACTAACTTTTTCAAAACGTGTATAAGAAAATAAAATTTTATCTAATATATTATAAACATTATTTAATAAATAAATATTATCTTTTATCCGTGAAAGATTAATATCAAATTTGCCTAATGAACTATTATTAAATTCACAACTTATAATATTATTTGATATTACTTCATCTATTACATTGGCTATTTCTTCCGAATAAATATATGCAAATAAATTAACTATAGAGGGTTGTAAATTTACAACGTTATTATGTAAATAAATTAATTCATTATTGAATATCTCTATCTGTGTTAATAATTCTTTTTCAGGACTACAACAACATCCTTCATCACCATCTCCTTCCATTGGAAATAAATTATTACTTATTCTTTCTAAATTATTCTTTATAGCTAGAACCTCTGCGTTGAGTTGTACTATGAAATTTATATTATCTGATAATATATGTATTTCTTTTGATTCACTCTTTGTTAGCCCGTTTTCCATATTATTATTTTTTTTTAATTATATTAGGTATATAAAATAAGAAATATTTATTTATTTTTTTCTGAGTGCGGATGTGTTTTATAAAAAAAATAACTATTTACTTAATCGTTTGAGTATGAATGTGTTATCTTTTAAATTTGGGGAATATATATTATTACTATTAATAAAAATAAAATTAATAAATATCTTATCTAAAGTATATATATGTTCTGAGTAGAGATGTGATAATATATTTGTTTACCATCAAATGCTCTAAATTTATTTTCTCTTGTCATCTTATTCATTTGGAATTTACTAAATACTTAATTTACTAACATCATTTGGGTGATATCTACCGTCATGTTTTTCTCCTTCAACTTTACAATTGATATAATAAACATAATTAATACCATTTAATTCGTTTTCCTGCATTTTTGTTATAACAGCTTTTTTGCCTAGAGCCAACACTATAGCTCCTTTAAACATCCAAGTTTCTTTTTCTCTCATAAACTTGATTTATTTTACTTCCTCACTATTAGGTTCTATTATTAAACTTTTTTCTTGTACTACTTTATTAGCACCTATTAAACATTCAGTTGCTGAATCAAATCCATCTTTATAAGCTTGTAATAATAATTCTTTTTGATATCTAATATTATATATAGGATATAATTTATCTACTAAATTATCCAATTCTTCAAGCCTTATTATTACTCCAGTCATTTTAGTAGGGTCATCATTTTTAATTAAAGCTACTTCATACATTAATTGTCCTAATTTCTTTTTAATATCTTCCATGTGTTTTTATTATAAAAGTTTTCTTCTAGCTACTGATTCTTGCCATTTTTTATAAGATTTATCTTCTCTTTCTCTTATTTTGGATGGAGCATGTTTACCACAATACCAATGGCCATCTTCAAAATACTTTGCGTTATTATTGCAGTATTCTTTATTATATCCATTTATTAATTTTGATAGTATATCTCTTGAATTAGAGAAATTTATCTCACAACCACATTTTTCCATAGCTTTATTTAATTTTAATTTTTTTCATATGTTTATTTATATAGTTGTATTAAAAATAATTTTCCCAGTAATCTCTTTCTTCTCTTTCTGTCATCTGGTGTATATCTCCTTTGCCATTACATTTATCACAAATTATAATTTCTTCTTTATCATCGTGTATGCTAACTAAAACTTTAATAGTCCCAGTACCGTTGCATTTATCACATTTAATTGTATTAGGCATAATAATATATATTTAATTTATTTGTTAAAAATAATGAATATATATATACTATCCAAATAATAATAATGTTTTATTAATATTTTTAGTTATATATTGTGAGTATGGATGTGATTTGGTTTTTCTGAGTATGGATGTGATTACACTTTTTATTTAAATTATATGGTTTATGTTCTATTTGTTCCTTTTTATATGAGTTTTATTATCTATTGTAAGTTATAAGAAAATTAATCTATTAATAACGACAGAGTTATATTTAGGAATAATATTGAGAGGTTATATGAATTTATATATGTTAAAAGAATATTTATTTATTGAGAGGGAAAAATTGGGGTTTACTTCCGCCTCACACCGCTTCTCACCCTTACCAAAACCAACACCCTCCTCCAAATATTCTCCTCTACTTATCATATCCTCATTTTAACGTATTATTTTTGGTGTATTACTGATTATCTAAGATAAAAAAGATAATGCGTTAGAATTGAGATATGAGAGTTATAGAAAAATAGCTAAAACAAGTAGGATAATAACAGAGGCGATTCCAGTATATATAATAATATTAGATATTTTATAATAGTTCATAGTTGTGTATATAGATATAATTTTATTTAGGG
>Ga0172381_10005965_pt1 | contig 12270 bp, 17 predicted proteins | sample Leawel6488metaG_FD_119754 | JGI IMG/M metagenome (GOLD analysis project Ga0172381, IMG submission 119754) | Leachate microbial communities from a municipal landfill in Southern Ontario, Canada - Leachate well 64-88 metaG | ecosystem: Engineered > Solid waste > Landfill > Unclassified | place...
ATGCCTGCGCAGGGGCTTTGTTCCTGCGACACGGCCGAGCCGAACAACGACGAGCGCGACGCCACGAGTTTCAATGCCTGCGCAGGGGCTTTGTTCCTGCGACTCGTAACGAACCACAAGCCGCGAATCGTCGGGACGGAGTTTCAATGCCTGCGCAGGGGCTTTGTTCCTGCGACAGGTCTACGCCAGCCCCGGCGTCAAGGTGCATCTTGCGGTTTCCATGCCTGCGCAGAGGCTTTGTTTCTGCGACCCGCAGAACGGCCAGCTAGCAGAAGCAGTGCGGAATAAGGAAGTAGACCACCGAACAGCCCGGAAGATCGGGCGGAAAAGGGTGTACGGATGCCAAAGAAGAAGACGAGACTCCAGTGTGACAGCATCGACAAGCCGTGTCGATACCTCAAGATCGGACTGCGCGGCGCCCAACTGCAACGCTACCTGGAGTTGCGCGCAGCCAGGGCAGCCGCCGGGCCTCCCTGTCGCCGGCCGCTGTCCCGCTTTGGCACCCTCGTCGAGCACGTCGTTCCAGAAGATACGTTCCGATTGCGCCCCACCCACGATGTAGAAATCTGGAATATGGGCGGCAGCGATACCAGGGACAGCTTTTTCGGACAGAACAGGAAGAAGCGAAGGAAGGCGAAGGAGAATCAGGTCGGATGATTCGCGCCGGCCGGCGGTGTGGACAGCGGCGATTCCCCATCCCGCTTCCGACCCCGGCCGGTTTTTTTGCGCTGGCCGGATTTTTCTGCTTGCATGAATTGCAAAGTCGCTTAAGCTTTTCCGGGATGGGGATCCTGCCGTTAGCCGCACCGATTGTCGGGAGTGCGGCTATTTGCGTTTCTTGCCCACGAAAAACCATGCCAGACACCACCACCATCAAGAGCCTGTTGCAGCCAGGCGACCTCTTCCTCACGCGCAACGCCGGGGACGAGGAAAAGAACAACCCCACGCCCGGCCACTGGAATCACTGCGCCGTGTACGCCGGTGGCCCGCAAGTGGTCGAGGCGCAGGCCGACCCCGGCAAGGTGATTATCTCGGAACTGGACGAGTTCCTAGGTCGCTATCCCGAGATTCAGGTGATGCGGTTGGTCGGCCAAAACCCCGGCTCTGGGACCGCCGTGGCTTCCGCTTCCCTGCGGCTGGTTGGTCGGACCTACAGCGCTTTGGTGTCGCGATTTAAGCGCCTCAAGCGTGGTGAGCGGAAGGGCGAGAACTGCGTAACGGTGGCGCGGCGTTCAGTGTTGGACGCGATCGGCAAAGACCCCCAATGGAAAATACCGGATGAAGTGGCGGGAGATTCTCGGCTGTCTGTGGTCAGACGATAGCGCCGAGCGGGTCGGGCCGAAGTTCGCGCCGATCACGCATTGGCACTATGTGATTCCCGGTTTCCTCCAGAACCGCGGGACGTACGATGGATCCCTGGATCTGTGGCGGAAGATGTGCGCGGCCCACTACGGGCCCAGCGAGCAGGTCGAGCTTTGCCCGTGGAACACTCGTTGGGAGGCCGAAGCCGAGTTCGTCTATCGGTTCCGCGGCGATGTTCCCGGCTATCCGATCGTCACGATCGCGGCATACAGTTGGGGGGCTGGATGGGGCGCGATGCGGTTTGCTCGCGAGTTGGGCAAGCGGGGTATCGCGGTGCAGTCGATGGTGTTGAGCGACCCCGTGTATCGTCATCCGCTGTATTCGATGCGGTGGTTGACGCTGTTCCGTTTCCCGGTTATCTCCGTGCCGGCGAACGTCCGGTCGGTGCGGTGGTTTCGGCAGCGCGATCAATGGCCCTGGGGACACGAACTGCTGGCCGAGAGCCAAGCAACGCGGATTCACACCCCCGTGGTTGTCACCGAATGCGGGCACCTCGGCATCGACGAGTACGAGCCGTTCCACGCGGCGGCGCTCGATGAGGCGTTCTTGTCGCACGGCAGCCCGGAGCGGAGAGCGTTTGGCGAATGACCACCGCAACCTCCCAAGCCCTGATCGACGCCGGACTGATCTACCCCGGTGCGCACGTCTGCGAGTCTGAGCCCCACGAGATGCTGCAATCGCTGGCACGCGGCCACGCCAGGTATCAGGCCGCGAAGCGACGGCAAGGGCATCAGCGGTTTCCGTCGCGGTTCGATGCGATCGCCAAGACGCTCAGCATGTACGCCAGAGAGATTGCAGGCGAGTCATGGGACCGACAACAAAACGCTCCACTGCCAGAGATTGGCACGGAGATGTTCCATCTGTGGGAGCAATCCTCCGGCCATTGGCAAGTGGCGAGCACGTCTCACAAGTACTTCGGGGCCGACATGGCCCAGGGCGTCAACGGCATCTGGTACGCCTGCATTTTGGTTGCTGACGAATCTAACCCACGAGGAGGAATCGGTATGACATGGGCATTGCTGATGAAACTGGTCGAGATCGTCAAGGCGGGAGTTCCGCTCCCGAGCTTCACTGACGTGGCCGCTGTGACAGCCTGGCTGGCCAAGATGAATGCGGCCGAGGCCGAGTTCATTGTCGCCATCGTGACGCAATTCAAGGCGCAAGGCGTCATCGAATTGACGCTGCCCAACGGCGAGGCGATCACGATCGTCAAGGCGTGCGAAGGCGGATGCGTGTGCTGCCTGACTCCGGCCGATGCCGCGAAGGTCTGCGCCGCGGACCCCGAGGCATTCGGGGACGGCAAGTGGCTGGAGATCCTTCAGCAGATCGTCGCCCTGATTCCGGCGATTGTCGCGATCTTCTCGCTGTTCGCGGCTTTCGACCCGGCCCCGAATCCCGACCCCGGCCCCGTCAACGTGTGAGGAATCCAATGAAGCCATCTCGCGCTATCCGCGTTCTCTTCACTGCGGGTGTTCTCCTCACTGCCTGGGTGTGCGGCATGGAAGCCGCTGCCCAAGCGGCGGCGCCTGCGATGAAAGTCGAAGCTGTACTGGAGGGCGGCAAGCACGTCCTCCATATCGTCCCTGACGTTACCACGCCGTATTCAATCGCGCGGGTGCAGGTGACGCCAAGCGTGTACCAGATCATCGTGGCCGTGCCTGGTTCTGGCAGTAGTCCGCCCGTGATGTACGCGATTTCTCTGGCGATTGGCGGAGCATCGCCGAACCCGAACCCTGCGCCAACGCCCACACCAACCCCTACGCCAGGCCCGACACCGAATCCCACCCCCGACCCTGCGCCGACACCGACACCGACACCCACGCCAGTAGCTGCCGATCTGTGGGGCGTGGTCGTTGAGGAATCGCGCAACCGTACGGCCGAGCAAGCTCAGGTGCTGGCAAGCCCGGAGGTCCGCAAGCTTTTCAAGGATGAACACCTGCGCGTAGTCGACCCGATCGGAGACGACGGGAAGCCGGTCGAGGTGGCCGCCGATATGAAGCCGTACGTTCAACGGGCGGTCGGCCAGAAAGTGGCGTGGTTGTTCCTGACCGACACCAAGGGCGAAGTTCTCTACGAGGGCGAGTTGCCGGCCACGGTTGCGGCAATGAAGGCCCTGGTGGCGAAGCACAAGGCGAAAGGCGGTGGCAAATGACCGAGCTATACGACGCGGTTCCCGCAATTCCTCCTGGCAAAGCCATGGGCTGCTTGCCGCGAAAGTCCAAGGTCGGCGCGGTGTGCCCGGTATTTGCTGACCACATCGAATTGATTCCCGAATCCGAGTGGGACACGTACAAAGGCAAGATCAGTCTTCGGCCGTACGTCAAGCAAGTCCTCGATCAGGACGGCGTCGGCTCCTGCGCTACCGAGGGGACCGCGCAGGGCACGATGATTGCACGGGCTTTCGCCGGCCTGCCGTTCGTCCTGCTGAATCCATGGTTCATCTATCACACAACCAGTGGCGGGCGAGACCAAGGAAGCTCGATCGACGAAAACCTGGAGTTCGCACGGAAGTACGGGATTGCCCCGGAATCCGTGTGGCCCAGATCGAAGGGTTGGCAAGCCAAGCCGTCCGAGGAAGCATACGCAGCCGCGAAGGAGTTTCGGATCCTGGAGTTCTACGACATCACCTCGATTCCCGAGATGGTGACGGCCCTACTCAAGGGATTCGTGGTCGTCTATGGGTCAAAGGGCCATTGTGTCGTCAAGGTGGAGCACCTGGACAAAACCAAGGGGCTTGACGTCAACTCCTGGTCGGAGTCTTGGGGCGACAAGGGCTTTGGCGTCTGGGCCACGTACGCCGAGGTCAACTGGCAGTACGGGGCCTTCGCGATCCGCACTACCACGGAGGTCAAGCAGCCATGACGAGTCTTGTCCTGTTGGTGCTGCTGTCTCAAGTCCCCGCTCCGCGATTCGCGCCCGTCGCACCTGCCCCGCGCTTCGCCGAACTGGCGCCGAAGCCTGCGCCGCCCGCGTCAACCTTCCCGCTCCCCATTCCCGAGCCGCAGCCCAAGAGCGACACCGGCCTGTCTCTCGTCATGGTCACCAGCAAGGCGTGTGCGCCATGCCAGAAGATGCGGCCCATTCTGGATCGTGTTGGCGGCGCGTGGACCGTGCGCTACATCGACGCCGACAACCCCCAAGCCAAGCAGTGGCTGGAGGTCTATCAGATCACATCGGTTCCCTACTATGTGACCTACCGTGGCCACGAGGCAATCGAGGTGGCCGACGGCCTGATGTCCCTGGAGGAGACGCTTGGCTGGCTGGGGCGTGTTGAGCAGGGGCTGCCGCCGGATGCTGACAGCCGGTTCAAGCGGTGCGCCGCGCAAGACTCATTGAAGCCGCTCGACCGCGAGTATCTCCAGATGCGATTGACGCCGGGATCGTGCGGCATGTTGGGGTGCATGGCTCACGGTGGCGGGTGGGTAACCGAGACTGTGCCAGCAACGCCCGACGTAGCGAAGCCCAAGGGGCACTGGGAGGTGCGAGCGGTGCAGCAGAGCGGCTGCCCGGGCGGTAGTTGCCCGACTGGCGGCTGCCCAACAGGCGCAACGCAGCGAATTTGGATTGCCGATCCGGACCCGACGGGAACCGTGCCGTGGCCAAGCCAGGGCAGCGGCGCGTTTGGTCGACGGCGGCAGATGCAGTAATCAAGCGGGAGACGATGCGATGGCCAGTATCAAGACAGAGACGGTCGGCACGGGTGACAACGCCGTGGCCGTGTACTGGATGGGAGACAACGCCAACCCCAAGCAGTTCGGCGTGTGTTTCCCGGGAGAAATGTTCAACATCGCGCGGCAGTCGCTGGCCGAATCGCTGTCGCTGGCGAACGACATGCTGACTGACGCTGTGGACGATGCCGAGCGGGAGTCGGCGGGATGACGCTGGCCGTGGCGATACTCGTGCTGACAACGATCTTGATACTCGTGATTCTGTAGAGGTGACGCGATGGGTTTGCTGCGAATCTTGCCTGTAGTTCTGCTGACCTCGCTCATCGCGTTTGGCCCCAGCATGATGTCTGCCGCGCCGCGTGCTTCTGTGTCCGTGCTTGCCGCCGAGGCCGCGCCGGCCAGCGCCGGGCCGCTGACGATGGATTGGCAAGGCGTCATCAGCACCACCGGTGTTGCTGGCGTCCTAGTGTGGTATCTGTACTACACCACGGCATTCTCCATCCCGAAGACGCGGCAAGAGTTCCGCGAGGAATTGACGGCATTGCGGGCTCACTACGACACGACGCTTGCCACGCAGCGCGCTCATGACGATGCGGTCATGGCGCGGCGCGACCAACAAATGGACAAGCTGTGTAGCGAGTTGTCCTCACTGGCGACCCAGTTGGCAAGGCGGCCGTGTATCAGGGTCGGTGAAGGTGAGGCGTGATCTAAGAGGTGAACGAAGCGGGCAACGGTCTGTCCCGGTCGCGATAGGCGGCACGCGACAGCCTCAAAGCGGGGCGGCCGAACCATGAAGGCGACGCCGCCCGAGCCCGCTTGAGTGAACGACGTGTCACCGGGGCAGGACGCCCGGGCCATCAGCGGCTGATTCCTCCCGGCCGCTGGTGGCTGTTTTGAAACAGACGATAGGTGAAGTGAATGGCGAAGTGGAAGGCGACAAAAACACGGGCGAAGAAAGAGAGCGGGAAGGAGCTTACCCAGTTTGCCAGGATTCGCCATCCAAAAAAGAGAGCGTTTCTTTCGGCGTTCGCAAAGCTCGGTACGGTCGGCAGGGCGGCAAAGCTTGCGAGGATCGACAGGCACACTCACGCGAACTGGCTGAAAGAGGAAGGCGAGCAGGGCGACTTGTACCGCCAAGCCTTCGCGGATGCGACTGACGAAGCCGGCGACATCATGGAAGCCGAGGCGCGACGCAGAGCGGTGGACGGCGTAGAGAAGCCGGTGTTCGGTTCGCTCGGGCAAGGCCAAGGAAGCGGGGAGGTTGGCCGCGTTCAGGAGTACAGCGACACGCTGCTGATCTTCCTGCTGAAGGGAGCACGTCCTGAGAAGTTCCGTGAGCGTTCGAGCACGGAGATCAGCGGCCCGGGAGGGAAGCCGCTTGAGACGATAACAACAATTCAGACAGTGACCCATGATGACTGGTACGGGAACGCGAATCGTCTACCTGCCCCGGGCAATGAACCACCAGGCGAGAATCCTCCTCTCCCCGGCCCGGCGTAAGGTAGCTGTTTGTGGTCGGCGGTTTGGCAAGACGGCGCTGGGATTGATGGCGATGGCCAAGGGGCACGGGCCACGCCCAGGAGCGTTCCCGGGTGTGCTTGATGGGAAAAGGATTCTGTGGGCGGCCCCGACATTCATGATCGCATCGGACATTTGGAGGGAGGCCAAGCGGGCATTGGGCGAGGTGATTGCGAGCAAGAGCGAAGTCGAAAAGAGGCTGGAGACGGTCAACGGCGGGGTGTTGCGCGTGGCTTCCACGGATGATCCGACTGGCATTCGCGGCCCTGGGTGGGACGGCGCTGTCCTGGATGAGGCGGCGTTCATGATCCCCGAGGCGTGGCGCGAGGTGATTCGGCCGGCGCTGGCCGACCGGCAAGGGTGGGTGCTGTTCATCACCACACCGAACGGGCACAACTGGTTCAAGGATCTGTTCGACCAAGCCGGCGTCGAGGGTGGATGGGAGCGATGGCAGCGGCCAACGTCCGACAACCCGTTGATCCCGCAGGGCGAGCTTGACGAGGCCCGGCTGGACATGGGCGAGCGGGCTTTCGCTCAGGAGCATGGCGCCCAATTCGTGGACGTCCAGGGTGCCGAATTCTCCGGAGCCTACTTCCTCGATTCGATCTGGTTTGACGAGTGGCCCCAGACGCTGGCTCACAAGGTGGTGGCGCTGGACCCTTCGAAGGGCAAGAACGAGAAGAGCGACTATTCCGCGTTTGTGATGATCGGCATGGGCTACGACGGGAAGATGTACATCGACGCCGACATTCAGCGGCGCGACGTGTGGCGCATCGTCGAGGACGGGATCGACCTGTATCAACGGTGGGGCCCGCAAGCGTTCGGCGTGGAGGTGAACCAGTTTCAGGAAGTGCTGGCCGGCGTGATGGAAGAGCGGGCCAAGGCGCGGAGTCTAATGCTGCCCTTGTTCGCGATCAACAACACCGAGAACAAGCGGACGCGAATCAGGGCGACACTGACGCCTTACCTGGCACGCGGGGATTTTCGATTCAAGCGGGGGTCGCGTGGGGCAAGGCTGTTGGTCGATCAGTTGCGGGCGTTCCCGCTGGGCCAGCATGACGATGGGCCTGACGCGCTGGAGATGGGCGTGCGGCTGATGAAGGGACTGTTCGAGGGTGGCGGGTTGGCAGGACGGGGAAGGTACAACCAGGAGTACGCGGTAGCATGAGCGGAGAAAGGGAAACACAACAGGCTCCGCCATGGTTGCGGCTCTACATTGGCGGCCCGCAAGACGGCACGTCGTTGACAGGCGCCGGCGACGAAGAGCCGCCCGTCATGGTCGGATACCGTGAAATGCTGGCGGTTACGATTGACGGATTGCTGGTGAAGTTCCTGGTGTACAAGGCGGACGGGAGCCCGGCCGTGTACCGCGAGGCGTGGGAGCGAGTGGCGGGGGCGTACGTGAGGGCGAAGGCTGCCGGCCGGTGCAAGACGTGCAAGTGGTACGTGGACACTTTTCGGACCAGGAAGGCGTGCGAGATGCTCGGAGATGACGATCCCCAGCGAACAGACCAACTCGTCTACTCATACGACGAGGGAGGTGCGATGCTCCCCGGTCCGGACTTCGGCTGCGTGCATTGGGAGCCGAGGGTGTAGCGTAGCGTGTGAGTTTCGAGGGAAAAGGTAAACGAAAGGAAAGGCAGGTGTGAAGATGGCTACTGTTTGTGAGTCGGAAGAATCTGTGTTGACTGATGGCCGGATTGTGACTCTGCGGTGCCGTATCGTCGGGGTTGTGCCCGCGATTATGAGCAACGGTCAGATGGCAGACTCGACCAACTACTGGGCTCAACTCACGGCGGAGATCCGCGCCGAGAAGAAGCGGGGTAAGTCGTTCACGCAAGAGCAAGCCGAGCGGTACAACAAGGCATTGTTCACCGGCCAGTTGTATCTGAAGGACACAAAGAACATGGCGGTTCCTTACTGGCCCGCCGAGAACGTGGAGGCAGTGATTCGGAGCGGTGCCAAGAAGAGCCGGGCCGGCCAACAAGCATTGATTGGCGTTTCTGTTGTAGACGACTTCCCGCTGATTTACGACGGCCCAAAAACGGCTGACGGCTTGTGGAAAGACGAGCGGTTCGTTTTCTATTCGCGCGTCGGCGGCGACGGAGGCACGACCACGAATTGCCGATGTCGCTTTCAGCAGTGGAGCTTCGAGTTCGACGCCATGCTTGATACTCGCATGGCCAACCCCGAGTCACTGCGAAAATGGCTCGACGATGCGGGGTGGCAGGTTGGCTTGTCGGCGTGGCATCCCAAGTACGGGCGGTTTGAAGTGGAGTCAGTGACGGAAGTGAAGTAGAAGATGCGATCGGAAGGGAATTGACGGGAGCTGAGGCGAAGCAATCGGAATGGACGCGAACTGAACTGCCTTTACGTCACCCGCCAACGAAACACAACTGAACTGAGGCGACGGGACTCGATCGGAGTGGAAACGACCTGATCGGAACGGAAATGATGGGATCAGAACTGAACTGCATTTTACTCGAATGAAAAGGCTAAGGAAAAGGCTAATGGAAACCACAGAGCAAGAAACCCAAAGCGTCAAGTATCACCCCCTGGACGTGACGCGGCTGGTCAAGGGGCAGGTGTTGTCTATCGCCGAACTGGAGCCCATCATCCGGTTGAAGCATCCAGACGAGCGATGGGGACTTCGGCTGTTGCGACTAAAGAAGAACATCGACACTCTGCGGGCTCGTCTTAGTCTGCCGCTCCTCACCATGCGGAATGACCATGATACGCTGGTGATCTGCGACGATGCCAACGCTGCGGCCTACAATCGCTCGATGGTCAAGCGTGGCGTACGTCGAGTGCGCCGGGCTGCGGCCCGCAATGTCGCGGTGGACGTGAGCAAGTTGACCGACGAAGACCGCAAGGCGCATGAGCGAGCGATTCAGCGGCAAGCCATGTTGTTGGCGGCTATCCGCGTTGCCGGGCACAAGCAACCGCCGGCGTTGACGAGTGGCGGTAGGGTGACGCCGAAGATGGTGACGGCACAGTAGCGGAGCGGACCGGATCGGATCCGAAGGGAAGTGATCCGAGCCGAAGGGAAGCGACGGGATCGGAATAGAACTGGAATGGAAACGAACTGCTTTTTCGGAACAGGTAGCAGGACACTAAACGAGAGGACGGGAATGGACCGGATTGGATAGGAAGGGAGCTGATCGGATAGGCACCAGATTGGACCGGAAGGGATTGGAATTGAAGGGATCGGAATGGATGCGAACTGAAATGTTCTTCCACCCCATGAACCCCCGTCTCAACGTACACGAAAGGACACACCCCATGATCCGCCGCGCCTTCCTGTCGACCATCGCTTCAGCCCTGGCGTTGCCCCTGGCTCCCTTCGCGGCGGCCAAACGTCAGACGTACCGGCTAGGTCGGTGGCCGCCGTTGCATTACAACGAGGCGACGATGGCCGTGGTACAAGGCGTCAAAGACTCCACGAAGCCAACGGGTCTCACGATCGACTGGCTCGCGTGGAACGATTGCCCACCCGGAGAACCTCAAGCATGAGCGGCTACATCGCCTTTCCAACCGCACCACCTGAAGCGGCTCGCTACCTGTCACAGCACTACCGCATGGATGTCAGCGCCGACATGGTCCGTGACGTGTTCGACGCCTTAGGCGATGGGATGCGGGTGTATCCAGGTGGACCTCGGCTGATTCTTCCGGAGACGCTCGATCGGATCATGATTGGGCTAGAGCAGAAACGCTATGTCTTTTCCCGCGAAACCCTAGCGAAGCTTGCTCAGATCGATACCCCGCCAATGGAAGAGACAAGCGAGCGCGCTAGCGTACCTCCCGAACCTCCGTTGAGCAAACCCCAAACCGTGGTATATTCTCCCGTAGATGATCGACCGTTCGAACAGCAGGGCCAACAGGCCCAGCAGCCCGAGCGGTCGCAACCGAATCATAGGGGCCGGCGAGCTAATCGCCGGTAGCCTGGGGCGAAGCGGAGTAATTACCCGCAAGACGCCTGAATCGTCGCTGCCCATCAGGGGGCCCGCGAGAAGATCGCCGGTCCCTTGTTCTGTTACTGGGCAGTAGATGGCCAACCTCATCGGCAAAGCGTGGCGCTCGATCACGGAAGCGGTGCGAGGTGCGCCGTTCCAAGCCCCGCTCAACTCTCCGGCCGAGTACCGCTTTGTCGATGAAGCCGAGTTGCTCTACCGCCTTCGAATCCTGGAGGAAGCCTGGGGCGAAGAGATCGATTCCCGCGAGCGGCTACACGATGTTCCGGGATTCGGCGGTGCGTCGTCCTCGTTCGTCCTGTCCGAGCAGGACTTGCGGGACGTCCGCTTTGCCGCCCGAGTAATCTGCCAAGCGGACGCCACCTCGTGCGGCATCCTGGAGAAGCTCACCAACTACGTGATTCGCACGGGCTTCACGTACGCTGCCGAGGCCGAGAAGGGCGTCAACGCGCCGGTCGGGCTGGTCAAGGAGATCCAGAAGGTCATCGACGAATGCCGGGACCTGAACGATTTTGACAACGACCTGGACCGGGAGATTTTCGCCACGGCCCACCAGGACGGCGACAACCCGATTGCCCTGTACTGCGACTCCTACGGTCAGACGCGGATCAGGACGATCGATGCCGATCAGATCCAGACGCCCGACACGAAGGCCGAGCCCGGGCACGATTGGTCCTATGGTGTCGATTCGGCCACCCGGGACGTGCAATCGGTCCACGGCTACCACGTCCGCTGGCCGGACGGATGGGACTACATCCCCGCCGGCCGCCTGGAGCATATCAAGCTCAACGTGCGGCGCACGATCAAACGCGGCCTATCGGACTTCTACCCGACGCACGGCACGCTGAAGGACGCCAGCAAGCTTCTGCGGAATATCTCCAGGGGTGCGCAGATCCAGGCGGCCATCGCGTTCATCCGCGAACACCCGGAGGGTACAGGGCAGGCCGGCATCCAGAACATGGTTTCCGGGCTGGCGGCGCAGGTGCAGGTTGTCAGCCAGCCGAACGGCGCGAAGACCGAGTATCGGCAGGTGTTCAATCCGGGCAAGATCCTGGACGTGACCGGCACCAAGTACCACCCGGGCCCGATGGGGCAGTCGAACGCGCCGCTGTACATCGAGGTCCTCCAGGCCCTTTGGCGGTGCGCCGCCCAACGCTGGTCGATGCCCGAGTACATGGTGTCGAGCGATGCGTCGAACGCCAACTTCTCCAGTACCCTCGTGGCCGGCGACCCGTTCGTCATCTACTGCGAGCAGCAGCAGGCTTACTTCGGCACGCGGTTCTTGCGGATCTTTTGGAAGGCCCTGCACAACGCCTACGTTGCCGGCCGGTTCTATCAGTTCGGTGTGAGTTGGTCGGACATCCTGGCGATGGTCGACGTCAAGGCCGTGCCGCCCGACGTGGCGATCAGGGACCGGGAGAAAGAGACCAACCGCCGCAACGTGCTGTACCAGCAGCGCGTGATTTCGCTCAAGCAGTGGCGGCAAGAGGAAGGCTACGAGCCGGACGACATGGCGGCGCAAGTGGCGGAAGAGCCGGCGCCCGTGAGCGTGGCGGTTGGCGGCCTGCCTGGCGGGTTCCCGACTGGATCGCAACCTGCCGGCCAGCCAGTCCCCGAGTCGTTCCAGGATCACCTGACGAGTGCCGTCAAGCGAGTGTTCGGAGAGGAGGGCAATTATCCCTGATGCCTGACCTCCCGAATCGCACCCAATACGAGCAACGACTTGCCGCGACGGTGGCGGCCGTGCTGGC
>Ga0172381_10005966_pt1 | contig 12269 bp, 13 predicted proteins | sample Leawel6488metaG_FD_119754 | JGI IMG/M metagenome (GOLD analysis project Ga0172381, IMG submission 119754) | Leachate microbial communities from a municipal landfill in Southern Ontario, Canada - Leachate well 64-88 metaG | ecosystem: Engineered > Solid waste > Landfill > Unclassified | place...
AAGGGCCAGCAAAAGCAGAAGACTTTTCATTTCGAGCTGGTAATACATTCAATACTGGCGAAACAGTAGCGGTCAAAAATGAAGGTGGTGATCTTGTTTATGGAATCATAACTATGAAACAACTATTTACCAAAAATCGTTATGTTGTACGTTATGTTGTACCTGATGTTGTACCTAACCGTTCTGAATGGACTCCTTACCCAGCATCCTCTATTGGAAAACTTAAAGAAAATATGAATGTCTGGGAAAGGATGAAGAGTAAGTTATATAAACCTACTCAACCCAAGCCAAATATCTCAAAACAAATTCCTGAAAAAGGTCATCCTGAACATGAGGCACGCGTAGAGCTCGGCTTCGGTGCTGCTGCTGAGATTACCTCTGAACAACTTGAGAAAAACTATAAAATACGAATTGAAGAGGCAAAAAAGGTCCCTGATGCAGCTGCTCGTAAGGTTCGTGAAAAGCTTATACAAAGTTCCTATAATGCTCTTAAGAAAGCTATAGACAATGTTAATCAGCAGCTACACAGGTCTACTCAAGATCTTTTGCGTGCTATTCAGAGTGGAAATTTTGCGAATGTTCGAAAAGCTATACAAGAAGGGGCTGATGTTAATGCTCGTGATAGATATGGAAACGCAATCATTACCTTAGCTATTTCATTTCGTAATGCAGAAGCATTTATAAATGTAGTTAGGCTTCTTCTTGCAAATGGGGCTGATATTAATGCCAGCGATAGAGCTGGAAATACAACCCTTCATTTGGTTGTTCACCTTTATGAGGTAAGAGATGCTATGAAGATTGCTGCATTTCTTCTTGCAAATGGGGCTAATATTGATGCTCGCGATAGAGCTGGAAATACAATCCTTCATGTGGCCATCCCCTATCGTAGTGTAGATATTATTAAACAACTTCTGGCTAATGAGAAGATTGATATTAATGCTCGAAATAATGATGGTTTAACAGCGCTTATGATTGCTGCCGATCTTAAGAATGCACCCATAGTTGAACTTCTTCTTGCTGATAAGAGAATTGATGTTAGTGATCGAGATAGGGATAACTTTAGAGCGCTTGTTAGAGCTACCTCTTTTAAAAGAAATAAAGATATCTCTGGTAATGAAAAACGAAAAATGGGAAAAGGACCTACGAAGGTTTTAATGCAAGGGAATAAAAAGGTTACTGCTTCAACATTTCTAGCTGAAGCCGTGCGGAAGGGTGATTATTCTAATGTCATTTTAGCTCTTCAAGCAGGAGCTGATGCAACAGTAAGAGACTCTTTGGGTAGAACACCTATTAAAGTTGCTCAGTTAAAAAATGACAATAAAATGATCAAAATTATCAAAGAAATATTAAAAAAAGATTATGCGCAAGCGATCGAAAATCGTGATCCCGATGCTGTGAATAAAGCTCTTAGGCGTGGAGCCACTATTGTTATTGATGATGATCTTGATGATTATGGTAACACAGCTCTCCATTTATTGGCAGGTACAAGAAAGGCTGCAGATGAAGATACAAGTCTTGAAAGGGCTGCTTTTATAACTGAACTACTTCTTAACGCTGGAGCTATTATTAGGAAAAATAGGAATGGTGAGTCTCCTCTTGATAGGGCTCAGAGATTGCCAGATAGTCCAATAGTTGAGGTCTATAAGAAATTTGTTACTGTCCAAGCAGGACGTGATAAAGTATATTTTGATAAAGTTTTATCCTCAATCACAAACAAGAAGCTTAAAGGTTGAGAAGCGCAGCCGGAATATGCAAATCAGAAAGATGGCGAAGATATGGGTGAGGCATGTGCCAGTGAATGTGGAAAAAAGTGCGCTTTGAGATAATAAAATAGATAATGGATAATTATTAATAATCCGCATAATACTCCGGTTCTTTAAATATTTTCTATGTGTTTCACATGGGTTGTTATTAATGTACTTTTTTAGTGCCTATTTTAAATATGGCAACTAAACTACCAGCCTTTTTAAAAAAGTTAGGCCAGGGATGAGGATTATCTTTCAATTGTTTTAAAATCGTCTTAATCGTGTACTCCTGAGCCGAAGAGATTTTTCCTAATTCATCCCACGACAATGGTACGGCTACCGGTGCTTTTTCATACAGGCGTACTGCGTAGGGGATAATACCTGTCTGGGCATAACAATTTCTCAGGGTATCGATAAAAATCTTATTTCCTCTCTTTGCGATACGCACTTCTAGGGTTGCATGATCAGGCATTTTTTTGATTAACTCATGGGCTATAAGAAGTGCGCTCTTTTTCACCTGAGTAAAGGTATATAACCGTTTTATGGGTACTATAACGTGAATGCCACGGCTACCAGTGATCATAGGGTATGACGTAAGGTGATAATACTCGAGTATCTTTTTAAGTTCATGAGCTATTTCTTTTACTTTTTTAAAGGTAGCTTTTCCCGAAGGATCAAGATCAAAAACCATTCGGTCCGGTTTTGTTGGTTTATCGGTACGAGAAAGCCACGCGTGTGGTGTAATACATCCTTGATTGACAAGATATAGGAGGCAATCTGTTTTTGAGCAGGTGATATAGGAGGTCTTCCCGCCTGATTTTTTAGTAATAGCTGTTATCTTTATCCATGAAGGAAAGTAATCAGGAGTATCTTTTTGATAAAAGATTTCACCCGTAATTCCATTAGGTGCGCGCTGAAGGGTTAGTGGTCTATTTTTAATAAACGGGAGCATATATGGGGCTATTTTTTCATAATACGCAAAGATTTCTCCTTTGGTGATATGAGATTGAGGAAACCATACTTTGTTGGTATGGGATAAGGTAACTTTAGGTGTCTTCACAGCTTATCCTTTTTCTCTATACGGGTTTTAATGAAGAGCCATTGCGGCTTTTTTTCAGAGCCCAGTGCTGTTTTGATAAGGGCGTATTGACCAGTAAGTTTTTTGCCGTGGAGCCATATAAGAATTTCGCCTTGTTGTAGACATTCTTTCATTGATATAATTCTTCCATTTTTTCTTTTCATATTTTCATAGATTCCTTTGTCCCAGATTTTTACTGTTCCTGTGCCGTATTCTCCTTCGGGGATGACTCCTGAAAAGGTGGCGTAGGATAAGGGATGGTCTTCTGTGTGTATAGCAAGGCGTTTAATTGAGGAGCTTCGAGTTGGGCCTTTTGGGAGTGCCCATGATACTAAAACTCCCCCTATCTCGAGCCTAAAATCATAATGAAGATGGGTGGCGTTGTGCTTTTGTATAACAAAGATTGGCTTTTTTTGTATACGTGCTGATCGATCTTCTGGCTCAGGTGTTGCTGAGAAATTTCTACGGGTACGGTATACTTGAAGGGCTTTTGTTTTTTGTGAATTAACCATAAAACTACTCTTTTTAAAGTGAGACGCTTTTGGCAAGAAGTGTAAATTTTTTTAGGTGCCTAATGCAAGGGTTGCTCTGTGTCTGGCTTACTTTGACATTTTTCTATTTTTATTCATACTTAATTTTACTAACAAAGAATCTTTTCTCTCTTTAAATTTCTACGTATATCTTAAAGGATTTTCAATGGCAACGAGTAAAGGCGGCGGCTCGACATCTAATGGTCGTGACAGTAGAGGCCAACGACTTGGCGTGAAACTGTTTGACGGCCAACGTGTTTTTGGTGGTGAAATTATTGTTCGCCAACGTGGTACACGTATACATCCAGGCAAGCAAGTAGGGCTTGGTTCTGATTACACTATTTATTCAGTTGCTCAAGGGGTGGTAAAGTTCCATAAGGGATCTAAGGGACGTACCTTTGTTTCAGTAGTAGCAGAGTAAAAGACCTCTAAAAAATATTTATTTTATAGCTTCGGAGAGAGTACCCATGTTGACGATTGATTTCCTTAAATATCGCTATGCTTCAGCTGTGTTTTCTGCGCTTATTTTTCTTTCCCTTATTGGTGCTTATGTGTATAAGTATCAAACGCGTAACGGTGAACCGTTCAATTATAGTGTTGATTTTACGGGTGGGATTCAGGTTCAGTTTCGCTTTGAAAAACCGGTAACAGGGGAACAATTGATCAAGATTTTAGAAGGCAAGGGCTGGTCCGGCGTGGCTGTGCGTGAGTTTTCTCCAACTGAGCAAGTTGTGCGGGTTAAATTAGATAAAATGGCTGAAGATGTTAAGGGTGAGTCAGAAACGATGCGCGAAGCACTTCAAGCAGCTCTTGGCGACAATAAGGTTTCTGTTGAACAAACAGACAGTGTTGGTAGCGGCATGGGATCGACGTTGAGATCTAAATCGATTTATGCAGTTGTCTTAAGCTTGATTCTTATACTTTTTTATATAGCGGTTCGTTTTTGGTCCTTTGCTTTTGCTATGGGGGCGGTGGTATCACTTTTTCATGATGCTATTGTTGTTTTTTTGGCCTTTTTGATTACCGATAAAGAAATTTCGATGAGTGTTGTTGGTGCCATTCTAACTGTTTTAGGTTATTCGATTAATGACACGATTGTGGTCTTTTCTCGTGTGCGGGAAAATATTAAAAAACATGCAGATATGCCGATTTATGACGTTATCAATCTCAGCATTAATGAGACCCTGCGTCGTACTATTCTGACCACATTTGCTACGACATTAGTTGTTATAGCGCTCTTTATCTTTGGTGGCGATATTCTACGGGATCTGTCGTTGGCGTTATTGATTGGTATCGTTTTTGGTATTTATTCAACGCTGTATATTGCAAATCCTGTTTTATTGATGTTATATAAGAAACAGAAGCGCTCGGCTGTATAAATTAAGAATGCCGAGAATTAAAAATTAATTTCAAAAAAAAGAGATGAGGCGAGTAGTATCCGTGTGTACGTGTTGTATATTCGTTTCGTAATTCATTATTATAATTATTCATTATTCAGGAGATGTGCGCATGGTGGATAGAGATCTGCGCGGATTAAGTCTTTTCGATCTTCAAAATCAAGCGCGGAAGTTAGGCGTAGTTGGTACGAGCTTTATGTCTAAAGAACAGCTTGCTAATCAGATTGCCGAATTGGAACAATATCCCGATAAAGAAATAGAAGTTGCTGGCGTTTTAGAGAAACTTCCCGATGGCTTTGGCTTTTTGCGTTCTGCAAAATTTGACTATGTATCTGGTCCTGATGATGTATATGTGTCTCCTTCTCAAATTAGACGTTTTAACTTACGTACGGGCGATACTGTTGTTGGGGTTATTAGGCGACCGAAAGAGGGCGAAAAATATTTTGCTCTTCTAAAAATTAACACGGTTAATTATCAGGATCCTGCATTATTGCCTGATCGTCTTATGTTTGATCGTCTTTCTCCTTTGCATCCTCATAAAAAATTTAATCTTGAATATGATCCAACGTTTCTTTCAACCAGAATTATGGATTTATTTACACCGCTCGGTAAGGGACAACGTGGTCTTATCGTGGCCCCTCCTAAGGTTGGTAAAACTATTTTACTGAAGGAAATTGCTCAATCTATCGTGGGAAATCATCCTGAAGTGTATCTCATTGTTCTTCTGATTGATGAACGACCTGAAGAAGTGGCTGATATGCGCCGTACGGTTAAAGGTGCGAATGCTGAGGTTATTAGCTCAACTTTTGATGAATCTGCTGATCGTCATGTTCAAGTTGCTGAAATTGTTCTAGAAAAGGCGAAGCGTTTAGTAGAAATGGGTAAGGAAGTAGTCATTCTTCTTGACTCTATTACCCGTCTTGCTCGTGCTTATAATACAACCGCTCCTTCCTCGGGGAAGATTTTGACGGGTGGTATTGATGCGAATGCATTACAGCGCCCTAAAAGATTTTTTGGTGCAGCTCGTAATACGGAAGAAGGCGGATCATTATCCATTATAGCTACAGCCCTTATTGAAACGGGCTCGCGTATGGATGAAGTTATTTATGAAGAATTTAAGGGTACGGGTAATATGGAAATCCATATGAGCCGTAAACTGTCTAATAGAAGAACATTTCCTGCTTTTGATATTTTACTGTCTGGCACGCGCCGAGAAGAGTTGCTTCTTTCTGAAGCGGCGCTTAATAAGGTATGGATTTTACGTAAATTTTTATCGAGTATGAATACTGTTGAAGGCCTTGAATTCCTTATTGAAAAGATTAAGAAATTTAAGACTAATGAAGAATTTCTTGATTCTATGAGTAAGAAAAATGGGTTTACTCCTCCTCCAGCAAACTTCTTGCCTTAAAACGGTATCTTTTTAAATAAATCTTTCTTTATATGCCCTCATTCAGGTAAACTAGTACCTGTTATTTGTCAAAGATGACTATAGGGGTGGTCGATGCGTAACGTACTTATCATTTTCATTATCTGTTCTTTTTATACTTGGGGGCAATGCGCATTAACGCGTGCTGTTGCCCAGCAAGACAATCGTATCTTATTGTTGCACGCGATTATTGATGGAGCATCTCTTGATGCGGTGAGAGCTTTGATACAGCAGATTGAGTTTATTGATCAACCTTATTCAGTAGAGAAACTTGCAGGGGCTACACCATTAATGTTGGCTGTATCATGTGCGCGGGCTGATCTTGGGCCAGGCCTTCTTGAGATCCTTATCTCTGAAAAAGGTGCTGATCTTGGGGCGCGTGATATTCATGGATGTACAGCATTACATTATGCTTTTATGTATTGTCATTCTGAGTGTCTGTATAGGACAAGGGAGTTGGTTGCTATACTTCTTAATCATGGCGCTTCGTTAGAAGCGGTTAACAATCGTGGGCAAACTGCTCTCCATATGGCTGTGAGTAAAATTGACGATGATTTGATAGATCTGATGCTTAATCATGAGAACGTCCAGGCATATATTGAGCGTATTATAAATATTCAAGATGAGAATGGTAGAACCCCTTTGCATTATGCTGCTTATGCCTATAAGCGTGCTGTGCAAGAAAGGCTACCTTTTTTAGTGCATAAGAATGAAGTTGACATGAGGTCTTTGAGGAATAAGGGAGCATTAGATACATTGCCTGATAGGGATGGTATGACAGTTTCAATGATTCTCTCTTATATATCATTTTAGAAGATTTTTTTAAAACTAATATGTAGGGAAAAATGGAGTTATATGAAGAGTTTGTTAATGGTGGGGGTATGTTTGTCTTGTGGTTATATAGGTGCCCAGCAGATACGGGAGCAGACATTTTTAGATACAGTCGTGTCTGTTAGGGAGGGAGAGCTATCAGTTTTTGATAAGGTATTTAAACAGGGTTCTGATATAAATATTCGAGATATTCTTACTGGTAAAACACCACTTATAGTTGCAATTGAGCGTGCTCCTTTGGCGGTTCCATGGTTTTTAGAAAGGGGTGCATCTATTGAAAGTGCAGATAATGAAGGGAATAATGCTGTTCATTATGCAGTCATGTGTTCGCGTTCAGATGTGCTTAAACTCTTATTTGAAACAGATAAAAGAGAGGGAAATTTCATTGTGAATCGGCCGGTTTGTCTAGCGCCAAATAATGATAGCGATACACCTCTTTTATTAGCTGCTTTTAAGGGTGATTATGTTATGGTACAAATGATACTTGATTATTATCATCCTTCTATTAATGATATGGATACTGAGGGAAATACAGCGCTTCATGAGGCATATCTTGGTTTTATGGATGACACACATGCTGATGGTTATCATCGCCGTGTTGAAAGATATGAATTAGTTATAGATTTATTGAAAAAAACTGATTGTTCCCTTGTATCAACTACTAATGTCTATGGATTAAAGCCATCAGCAATTTTAGCTCAATCTGATAGAACGCTGCAGACGAGAAGAAGACGGCACTCAGAATTATGTGCTAGAAATTAGGGAAAATAACGTATAGCTGACACAAAATAAGGGATCATTATGCTTAAGAAAATATTATATACATGGTTCTGTTTATCTGTTGGTTTTACTTGTGCTCAACAGATTCATGTACAGGAACAGGTATTTTTAAAACTCGTTATGTCGGCAAAAAATGGTGTTTTTTTACCTTTTGATAAAGCAATCGCCGCTGGAGCTGATATTAATATTCAGGATCCGATTACAGGAAAAACACCGCTCATGCTGGCTGTCTTACGTGCTCCTTGGTCTATTCCCTGGTTTTTGGCACATGGGGCTTCTGTTGATGCCAAGGATAATGACGGCAATACCGCTGCACATCATGCGATACTATCTTCCCGCTCAGAATATTTAGAATTATTATTTCGGTGTGGTCAACGCTATGCAAGGTCGTCTTGTTTAAGCGCAAATAATGAAGGGAAAACACCGCTAATTTTGGCAGCTTTCCATGGAGAACCAATGGCTTTGGGGTATATACTTTCTTATTATGGTGAGGCAATCAACGACGTTGACGGAGAGGGTAATACAGCTCTCCATTGGGCGTTTATCGGATATATACATGATTCGGTTGATTTTTATGGAAAGAAGGAAGCATATCTAAAGGTGATTGATATGTTAGAAAAATCTGATAGCTCTCTTACTATTCGTAAGAACAAGTATGGTTTAATGCCTTGTGATCTGCTGTATAATTCTGTCCGAGGGATGGAGAAAAAAGAGCCAGAAAAATGCTTTATTCTGTGAGATGTGGTTATTTGTAAGGAATGTAAAAAAAGGATAATGCAGGTGATGAAGAATAATAGTATGATGATTAATTTCTTGCTGGTAGCTGGTTCTTTGTGCGCACAGCAGGTTCAAATAGAGGATAAGATCTTTTTAGATGTGAGGGCTGATATTAATACTCAGCATCCTCAAACAGGGAAAACTTCTCTTATGATTGCTATTGAGTATGCTCCATCATGTGTTCCCTGTTTATTAAGTAATGGGGCATCTCTTGATAAAGTAGATCATGATGGTAATACGGCAGTGCATTATGCAGTTCTGTCATTTCGCTATGAGATCTTAGACGTGTTATTGAGAACTTATGAACAAAGAGAGAAAGAGGAAGGGGGGAATTTTGCCAAGGGACATATATGTTCTGTGCACAACAATGAGGGTAAAACTCCTTTTCTATTGGCAGCGTTTCTTGGCGATGTGAGGGCTCTTGAGATCATTTTGTATTATTATCCGTGGGCTATTAATGATAGGGATTATGAGTGTAATGGTGCGCTTCATGTTCTATGGGCAGGCGATAGTGAGCAGTGTGATGACGAAAAAAGTGTACGGTATGAAAGAGCCTCTAAACTATTAATAGAACGAGCCCCTTTATTGGTAAAGGCTGTCAATAAATACGGTATAACGCCAGGTGATATGTTATTTTATGGTGACGCGGCTTCCAGATATATTTCTAAGAATAAGTGTTTGAGCTTAGCTGAAAGATGTGCTCTTCTTTAATTATGAGATGTCGAGTGAAAAATTATCGTAGAGTCCTTGACGCGCTTTATATGAACCAACAAAAGCAATCATTGCAGCGTTGTCAGTACAGTAGTCTTTGTTTGGGGTAAAAAATAATGTATTGTGTTGAGCACAGACATGCTCAAGTCTTTTCCGTAGGTAGGTGTTACGCGCAACGCCACCAGCAAAGGCAAGTGCCTTAATATCGGGGTACGTTTTTAAGGCAAGTTTAAATTTTTGTTCAAAAATATCACCTATACACACCAATAAGGAACTAGCTACCTGTTGCTTAAGCTCATGGCTATGACATAAGAGTTTTTTCTCTTCAAGGGAATAAGCTTGTTGATCAACAAGCTTATATAACACTGCAGTCTTGAGGCCAGAAAAACTAAAATTAAGAGACGCAGCCATGCTGCGCGGGTAGTGGAAAAAATCAACAAAGTTAACTTCAGCGGCGAGTTTTTCTAAAAGATGTCCACCTGGATAGCCAAGTTCAAGAAGTTTCGCAACCTTATCAAATGCTTCTCCTGCCGCATCGTCAAGTGTGTTGCCAATAGCGGTATAATCCCCCCAATTATTAACGATGTAAAGACCTGTGTGTCCCCCTGATGCTGTTAAACAAAGAAAAGGGAAAGGGATTTTGTGTTCTATGCATGATGAAAAAATATGTCCCTCAATATGATTTACGCCAACGATTTTTTTTTGGCCGGCCCAGGCAAGGGCTTTGCCAAAACAAACGCCTACAAGGAGGGAGCCGGGCAATCCAGGGGTATTGGTGATGGCGATAGCGTCAATATCATCCAGCGTTTTATGTGCGGTTTCAAGAGCGTTTTTAATAATACCTTGAATTTTTTCAAGATGGGAACGGGAAGCAATCTCAGGAACAACGCCACCATACATTGTATGAAGAGGGACTTGAGAGAATATACTATTGGATAAAACTCCGTCCTGCATATTGTAGACGGCAGCAGCGGTTTCATCGCATGAGGTCTCGATGCCTAAGATGGTAATGACATCATGGGTTGCTGGTGTATTAGGATGGTTGTCCATAAAGAGATACTTCCTGAGTAGCTTTGGTTATCCGTGTGTGAATCGCATTGATATCCATAGAGGCTAAGATAGCATTATCAGAAGCGGCTTTTAGTTCTTCTTCTGAAATATTTTTTTTAATAATGACTGAGGGGAGTTGGACAACTTTATCCGAAAAAGTTGTTTTTTTTGAGGAGATGCGCGCACTTTGTAATGACAGTATATGATCAGGATTCATAAGGAGAATGATGCTATTCTCAGGAAGACGTAGGGGGAGCTCTGAAATAGGTTCTTCTTCAACGGTCCACTGATTTTTTTCAGAATATTCTTGAGTGGTGCGAGATATATAAAAAAGACGACAGGCAAGTGAATTTTTGCGTTCCAGGTAGAGTATGGTGCCGCCGTCTGATTTATGTGAAAGTTCAGATGTGATAACGAGAGGGAAACAGCTACAGGAATCTGTGTCAGTAAACACTGCTTGGTTATCCGTAAATACCAGTTTTTCCCCTTTATAATATCCACATAATGGTGGAATGGTGACTATGGAGCTTGGGAATTTGACTCGTATAACGTAGGTGTGTGTTTCATTTGTGTTAGATGAATGCGCATAGACGGTTAGGCAATACATAAGAACGATGAAGAATTTGTAGGTCCGCGATAGAGAATAAGGAAAGAAATACATGAGAACTCGAGCAGTGAGCAAATTTACTAAACATATGCTTTAAGAGTATACTACAATTTTGAAGATGTTCTACGCGTAAAAAACGAGTAAAGCAGGGAGTAGAGTAATGAAACAGTGGTTGAGAAATATTATTAAGAAGGGCAAAAGTCCTCGCGTTATCCTCAACTCCTTTTTATGGGGAATATGTGTAGCACTTCTTCCGATTGTCCCCCTACAAACACCACTGGTGTTTATTATAGGGCCGTTATTGGGTCTAAAAATTTCTATAGTCATAGCGGTACTTTTTTTGGTTAATAATCCCTTTACGATGGTGCCTATCTATTTTGTAGACTATCAGGTGGGAAGGGTAGTTGCAGAGACGTTAGGGCTTAATTTAGTTAAATACAACCCTTCCTGGGCACAAAAGCTGAGCTCTTTTTTAGGGCGTTATATGGATGTGCAGAAATATATGGGAATAGAATTATGTATGTGGTATCTCTTATTAGGGGGTATTATTATTGCAGGAGTAGTGACTGCTCTGGCGTATTATCCACTTAAGAGGGTAATTTACAAATTATAGGTATTACTATGAAGGTTGTAGCTCAGAATAAGAAAATTTTTTATGACTATGAGATTACCGAAACTCTTGAAGCTGGTATTGTGCTGACAGGTGATGAGGTGAAGGCTTTGCGGGCAGGTCAGGCTTCACTTATTGGTGCTTTTGCCAATATTCATAGAGGGGAGCTCTTTCTGGTTAACTGCCAAATTACCCCTTACGTTCACGCTTATGCTAAAAATGATGATGCCAATCGTAGAAGCAGAAAACTTCTCGTTCATAAGCGGGAACTTACTCGCCTTATGGCTGATCTGAGCCGCAAAGGGGTGACGATCCTTCCTCTTAAGATCTATTTTAATGACCAACAAAAGGTCAAAGTACAGCTGGGGCTTGGCAAACATAAAAAGGCCCGTGAACAGAAGGAAGCGATCAAGGAACGGGATATAGCCCGCCAAACAAGGCGAGAGCTTAAAGATGTCTATAAATACTGATTTTTTTCTTAATATAAACGAACCAGATTCAAATTTGAATCAAGGTAGTGGTGAAACTATCAAACTATTGTGTTTACTATTGATCATGAGATATATTCTAAAATAGAATTATCCAAATCATAAATAGAGGAGATGTTTTATGATTATAAAGAGATATCTTGCATTCAGTGTTGCACTGATACCATTGGTAAGTTTGTGTATGCAACAACAAAATATTGATCATGAACAAGCATTAAATGAGAAAAATTTCTTCTTTA
>Ga0172381_10005968_pt1 | contig 12268 bp, 11 predicted proteins | sample Leawel6488metaG_FD_119754 | JGI IMG/M metagenome (GOLD analysis project Ga0172381, IMG submission 119754) | Leachate microbial communities from a municipal landfill in Southern Ontario, Canada - Leachate well 64-88 metaG | ecosystem: Engineered > Solid waste > Landfill > Unclassified | place...
TAAGTGCACCTTGTAGGGATTGAACCTACGACCTTTTCAATGTCAATGAAACGCTCTACCACTGAGCTAAAGGTGCGTCATCTAATTGAAATAGAGTATATAAATTTGTGGGCATACTTGGATTCGAACCAAGGACCACCGAGGTATAAGCTCGGTGCTCTAACCAGCTGAGCTATATGCCCACGTTTAAGTCTACTCTCTATTTCATCACCCTTTCAAATTCTTCTTTTTCAATTACCTCCTTATCTAACAGAGTTTTAATGAGTAAATCAAGTTTAGATTTTTGAGTTTTTAATATTTTTTCTGCGGACTTTAAAGCATCGTCTATTAATTTTTTCACTTCACCATCTATTTCCGTAGCTATTTTTTCTGAATAATTTTTTTCCGTAGAAATTTCCCTGCCTAAAAATATCATTTCATCAGTTTTACCAAAAGTAATAGGTCCGAGTTTATCAGACATACCCCATTGTGTAATTAATTTTCGTGCTAAAGATGAGGCCTCTTTCAAATCATTAGAAGCACCGGTGCTGATATCTTTCAAAAATATTTTTTCTGAAAGAAAACCGCCCATTAAAACTGCCAATTCCGCTAAAAATTGTTTTTTAGTTCTTAATCTTCTATCTTCCAATGGCACTTTTAAAGTATAACCACCGGCATGTCCACGAGCGATAATAGAAACTTTTTGTACTGGATCAGAATATTCCGAAAAATGCGCCACTACCGCATGACCAGCTTCATGATAAGCAATAATTTTCTTTTCTATCTCCGCAATAGCCTTAGTTTTTCTTTCTGGACCTAAAATAACTTTTTCAATAGATTCCAATAATTCCATTTGCCCTACTTCTTTTTTATTACGGCGAGCAGATAAAATTGCTCCTTCATTTACCAAGTTAGCCAAATCTGCTCCGGAAAATCCTGGGGTACGCTCAGCAATTCTTCTCAAATTATTATCTTTAGTCAATAATTTATTACGACAATGAATTTTTAAAATAGCTTCACGCTCATTAATATCGGGTAAATCTAAAACTACTCGGCGATCAAATCTCCCTGGTCTTAATAAGGCTGAATCTAAAACATCTGGGCGATTAGTGGCAGCCATGACAATAATATTAGTATTATTATCAAAACCATCCATTTCTACTAAAATTTGATTTAAGGTTTGTTCTCTTTCATCATGACCTCCGCCCAAACCGGTCCCTCGTTCTCTGCCCACTGCATCAATTTCATCAATAAATAAAATGGCTGGGGAAGCTTTTTTAGCAGTCATAAAGACATCTCTCACACGAGCTGCACCTACACCCACAAACATTTCTACAAATTCTGCTCCAGAGATATGAAAAAACGGCACATTGGCTTCTCCGGCTACTGCTCGCGCTAATAAAGTTTTTCCGGTTCCTGGTAAACCCATTAATAAAACTCCGCGCGGAATTTTTGCACCAATATCTAAAAACTTTTTAGGAGTTTTCAAAAACTCTACCACTTCTTTCAATTCCTGTTTAGCTTCTTCTAATCCAGCCACATCCAAAAAAGAAATTTTCTCTTTACTAGGAATAAACATTTTTAATGAAGATTTCCCAAAAGAAAATGCTTGACCCGCTCCCTTTTGCGCTTGTTTGTTTAACCAGAAGAAAAAGGCAATAAATAAAATTAAAGGTAGAAAATTAATCAGTACGCTGGCCCAAACTCCCCAATCAGATTCATTTTTAATTTCCACTTGAATAGTATTTAATTGTTCCGAGGTAATGCCATAATTTTTTAAAGTTTCACTCAAACTGGAATCCTGTTCTTTAACGGCAAAAAAGGTTTTATCATCTTGAGTAATAATTTCTAAATCACTACCATCAACGGCGATTTTTTTCACTTCATTATTTTTTATCTTAGCTACTACTTCATTAAGTGTAATAGCGCTAGAATCTTCTTTAGCAAAATCTCCAAAAAACATGGAAAAAGCAATGCTGATACAAATCAACACCACTAAAGCAATTACTAAATTCTTTACAATATGTTTCATTTGATATTTTTATTTAAACTGGACGAATATATGGTTTATTGTAGCAAAATTTCACAAAAAATCAACCTTAATAAAAATAAATTATCCGCCTCCATCAGTTAATGAATAGCGGATAAAAAAATGCGGACCCAGAATTGGATCTGGGTCCGCGAGAACTTGTTGGGAGGATGTCGCTTGGTTAAGCGACCTCGACGATACCGGCTTTGGCATCGGCGGTGAGTTCCTGGTCGGACTTGCCCTTGATTTCGGGCTTGGGCTTACCCTTGGATCCGTCGCCGGACTTTTTGAACTTGTGATTGCCGTTGGGCTTGTTGTTGGTGCCGGAATTGGCGTTGTCGATGGTTTCATCGGCATTCTCGTCGCCCGGTTCGCTCGTGGCTCTCGTGATGCCCGGCAGGCCGTCTTTGGACTTGCCGATGTTCACGCCATTGAACGATTTCTCGTCTTTGTACTGACGCAGACTGGCGTTGGCATCCAGCAGGCTGAGTTTCAGCTTGGCCGCGACCTTGGCCAAATCACTGGAAATTCCCTGATTGATCAGGAAATTTTCCACCGCAGCTGAATCCTTGGCATAGAACGGCACTTCGACGACGAAGCGCTCGTCCACGATCAAGAACGCCTGCCCGTTGCGAAACTGAACTCCGAAGTACACACCCCGGAGCTTACGATACCAGGAATGAACCACGGTACCGTCCCGAAAGATGAGCTTGGCTCTGTCTTTTCCCTCTTTGTTCTTGTAAAGAATGGGGTTAAAGACCTTGTGGAACTTGCCGTTGTCCACGATGGCGACCAACTGCCCAGGAAGACCAGGAATCTGGATTTGGAACCAGTCCGGTTTCGGAGCATCGGCGTACACCGGAGAGATTCTCCGGTCACTCTCCGAGATGTTGGTCTCGAAGTAAGTGCGCTCGTTCTTACGATCCACGAACACGCCCGTGACCTTGTCCAGACCATCCATGGCACGATTCACCACTGCCTTCACGATTAAACTGATGTTCATTTGAACACCTCCTTTTTTTATTTCCTACAACCACCAAGGGTTGTTAGGATCCTATACAAGAACACAACGAACGAACCAATGGAAACTAAAAACATTTCCAGTGCCATTCTTTTAGCATCAGCCATAAGCTCTAATCCACGACTAGTGGATTCTAATCCTCTCATGGCCATCTCCGTAGCGATGTTAGTGTATCTCATAAAAAAATACAACGACACCATCGCAACAACGAACCAGAAAACAGTCCAAAAACTTTCTTTCTTTTTCATTAAATCCTCCTTAATTTTATTTATTTATTTATTTTAAAAGAACAACTTAATTTCTATACCTCTATTATATAGCATAATAACATAAAAGTCAAGCCCCCAGCCGCTTTAAGCGACTAGGGGCCAGAAACACTGAAATAATGCCTATTTTTAGCTAGCTACGAACTTTTTCTTAGCAATTAAACCTTCAGCCATAGGCAGAGTGAAAAAGATAGTTGTTCCTCTATTTTCAATGGATTCTATCCAAATTTTTCCTCCATGCGCTTCCACTACGTTCTTTACAATATATAATCCCAAACCCGTTCCTTCAGTTTCATATTTCACAACATTAGCCGCACGGAAAAATTTAGAAAATAATTTTGGTAATTCATCTTTAGGCACACCGATACCCGTGTCTCTCACAGAAACTTCCAAAAATGGCTCTTTTTTCACTAAGCTAATTACTATTTCTCCATTTTCAACATTATAACGAATGGCATTTTCAATGAGATTCTGAAAAACTAGGCGCAATCTCATAGGATCAAATTTAAACTGTGGCACTCCATCCGGCGGATATTCAAAATACATTTTGATATTGTGTTTTTGAGTAAGAACTGCGTAACCCTCCATCATCTTGTTAATCAAATCAACAATATCCCCCTCTACAAATTCATAACCAAATTTACCTGATTCAATATTAGAAGTATCTAATAAATCGTTAGCTGTTTTGGAAACTTTTTCCACTGCCGTCAATCCATTATTCAAAACTTCTTTTTGTTGATCAGTTACGGGCCCATAATCTCCATTAATAACAGATTCAAAGGTCCATTTAATACCGGAAAGTGGGGTGCGTAATTGATGAGCGGCTACAGTTAAAAATTCCGATTTAGCTGTAATCAACTCCTGTTCTCTGGTTTTATCTTTGATAATTTTGAAAAATCCCGAAATTCCTCCTGCTGAATTAATAATACGTACGGTGCTGACAGTTAATTCCAAATGTGGTTCCACAAAAGTAATGTCTACTATCTGAGGATAAACATTGGGCTCACTGCGCCAAGTCATAGAAGGTGCTAAACTGGGAAAAAGTACGCGAGCTAAAATAGCCGTACTGGCATTTTTCGCCCATTCCGGAGAAACAATTTTTCCCAAAACCTCTTCTTGTTTTAAACGAAATAGTTCTTCCGCTATTTTATTAAAAGATGTTATTTCAAAATTATCACTATAAGCTACAATAGCATCAGTAAAATTAGCAATAATTAATTGAATTTGATTACGTTCATTAATTAAATTGAAGCGGGTGCGAGCTGATCCCAAACTGACAAAGAAAACAATAATAGAAACAACTATGGCCACAACTAAAGTCGTCAATCCTACGGTGGAATTACCGAGATAAAAACTAATAGCAATAAGAATTACTAGTGGAACTAAAATAATCCAGAAAATCCTCATTTCCGGAAATTTAAAATAAGCTGTAATTTTGCTTTGTTTAGCCATGTTATTTGCTATTTCTTTAATTATATCAAAAAATTAAAGACAAGGAAATAGCAAAAATGTCAAAATCCAAATACCCAAAAATCAAAAACAAAAAACAATAGAAAAGAGGGCACGAATGCCCCCTTAAATCAGATGCCGAAGCATCCTACCTTGGTACCATAATTACCTTAATCCACCAACCTTATTTTGTCAATAATTTCTCAATTTCCGGACGATTAAATCCAACAATGATATTGCCATCAATATCTATTACTGGTACACCCATTTGCCCAGACTTCTTAACCATTTCCTGAAAAGCATTTTGATCATCAGCTACATTAATATCTTGATATTCCAAACCCTTACTCTTAAAAAAGTCTTTAACCATTACACAATATGGACAATTTAATGTTGAATAAATTTTTATCTGCATATTTATCCAGTAAAATAAGATTTTGAGAGATATCTCTTAAATCATTATTATTTTAATTAACGACTTTATTCTGATAACCCCTTTTTTGAAATGATAATTCAAAATCTTAATTTTATCTCCGCTATGCGGAGTAAAATTATTTCACGGGGTGAATTTTCTAAACTCGACTTTCTAAGTCTTAGTCTAATAATTTATCAATTTCTGTTTGATAGACAGAAAACGGCTGAGAACCAATAATAATTACTCCGCCATCAATATAAATAGTAGAAGAGCCGCCTTGTAATTCAGAAATAATATAAGCTGAATTTAATTCAATCGGTAAATCTTTAGCAATCAAAGAAATGGGAGTAGCTAAAATTCCAGCATTTTGTGCAATAGTAGCAATCTCATTAATTTTTTCCGTATCTTTGGCGTCAGTCAAACAAGCAGCAAAATTGACTTTATTTAAACCCAATCCTTCTGCGTATTTTATTAAAGAATCGGCGGTTAAAGTTTCCTCAACATCTTTCTTAGTAAACATCAACTCATGCATTTCCCAATATTTATTCTGAGCATCAGCACACCAAGACGCCTGAATATCCATTAAAGAATTGGAATGAAAAGGCATAGCACGAAAAAGCGTCTTCATTTTTCCGGTATCAACATAATTAGAAATTATTTCCGGACGAGTTAATTTATGAAATTTAGCGCAATAAGGACATTCATAATCACTAAATTCAAACATAGTGAGCTCCGCCTTAGAATCTCCTAAAACATTATCCTCAGAAATTATATCCATTTCTACGACTTCTCCTGATGGTGTTGGCGTAGCACCATTCTTACCGGTTGATTTTAAACCATTGGAATAAATCACCGCTCCACCAATTACCACGGCAGCAATTACAATGGAAATCGGCAAAAATAAATCTTTTTTCTTTTGTTGTTCTTGTTCCATATTTGTTTACGACAAACAATTCTAATATACTAATTCATACTAATCATACGGATAAACTAATTACGTATTAGTATAATTCGTATATTGATATTATTATATCGTTATTTATTAACTTTATTTATTTTATATTACACCCGAATCTATTTCGCCTGTGGCAAAATATTTAATAGGGTAAATAATATTAATCACGACTTAATTATTTTTTTATTTGTTCTAATGACCCATATTTATTATCACTGGCATCTCCCTTCTTAAGTGTTAAAATTAAATTATAAACAGGGATTAAGAAATACCATCCACTCTTTCCAACGTCATGCATTCTACGGACACCCACGGCAATACTAGGAATAAATGTAACGATGTTATACATAAATAATATTGATACTACTCTTGCCGAGTTAAATTTAAATACATTAAATATTATACATGCTACAATAGCATTTATAATATAAAAAATCCAATATTCTTTTCTAGATGATCTACCATTAAATTCTGAATATCTTGCAAAAGTTTTTAAATAATAATTCATAATTTAAATAATAAATGAGTTATGTTTATTATATTACACGACAATTAAAAATGCAAAGTTAAATCCGCCAACTGGCGAATTCATTTAATATTAAGATTTTGTATCTTTATTTTATCCTAATATTCCTTACTACAAAAATATGAGATAAACGAACGGCTCAGTCGCCTTTAGCGACTGAGCCGTTTAAAATGGGATATTTACTATATATTTTATACTTTATACTTGATGCCTTTATCTACTTTCTATGTTTCGGCGTTACCCAAAAACCCATGTATTTTCCCAACATCAAACGAGTTTGTGCTTCTAAAGCAGGAAAAGAACCGAAGAAAATTAAATTCAAAGGCATTAAAATCCATTGTAAAAAGAAAAGAATGTAACGCCAACGGCCATAATGTATTGGTTTGGGCGGCAAAAAACTAAAACTCATAATAGCTGAAGTTACTATACCGACAGAAGCTAAGGTCATAATATATCTGGTAATTCTCGGCAAACTAAAAGACAAAAGCATTAGATTAAATTGTGTTCCACCCAAAATCATGGGAAACCAACCCAATAGAAATATTAGGAGAGAATTTGTAGCCCAAGAATGTGCCCCTTCTAAAATAGTCAAAAACCAATAAAGTTTTTTCTTAAAAGGAAATTGCTGCTTGCCTTTCATTAGAAAAGAATCTTTCAAAAAAGCAAAAGAAAAGAAAGCAAAATTTTCTGCGCCATAAGCCCAACGCCTTTGTTGTTTATATTGATTAAAAATTGTTTTCCAAAAAGTTTTATCAACATTAGCATCCATATAAGCTGGGTAAAAAAGTGGCACCACCTTCCAATCACCATGATAATAAAGTAAACATTGCCAGAAAATATGGGAATCTTCGGAAACAACATTAGTTTTCCAAAAATCAATTTCCACCAAAGCCTTGAAAGCCATGGAGTGAGAAGAAAAAGTAGTTAAACGTTCTGGTCGAGATTGCTGCATCAATTGCCAAAAAGTAGAGGAAAAAGAAACCACACGCGCCAAAGCGGGAGCCACCCAAATATTATTGGAAAAAATTGGAATGGGCTGAAAACTGGATCGCAAAGGATTTTTAGCAGTTAAATAATGATAAGATAGACAAGCAAAATATCCATCAGGCACCACGGTATCGATATCAAAAGAAGAAACAACAACATTTTCATAAGAAATTTTTTGTTCATCAATAAATTTCTTAGCCTCTCTGGCTGCCCAAGTTTCATTAGAGCCCTTACCCGCTATTTCACCAGCAATATCAGCCGGATGTTCAGAAATGATAAATTTAAAAAAATTATCACCTAAACCTTGTCGCACTATTTCTGCTATTTGTTTAGCACTTTCACCCATTCTTTTTTCAATAGCTAAAACCACAATCATTTTTTCTTTAGGATATTGGCATTGAGACAAAGATTTAACACTGGGAGCCACCACATCTAATCCCTCATTAGTCATGGGTAATATAATCAAATGATATATTTCTGACCAATCAGAAATAGCTAAATTATATTTTTCTTTGGATAAATTTTCTAATTCCTGTAACCAATTTCTTTTTTGAAAAATTTTCATCGTCTTAAAACTATGAGAAAGATGAAATGAAAGAAAAATAGTTTTGATTAACCAATAAGTATCAAAAAGTACAATAAAAATAGCGGCAAAAACTGGAAGCTTCCAAGAAAAAATAAAAATCAAAACAATAGTCAGCCAAGATAAGAATCCCGGTAATATTTCAAAAAAACGAAAAACTCTCCTTTCCCAAGGATTTTTTAATTCTGTAGCTCTACCTACTTTAAAATAATATTGTTCTGAAGAAATCATAAAAAATAAAAATATACTAAAATTATTCCCCACTAATAAGTCCTCTCGGCAGGAATCGAACCTGCATTTTAAACTTCGGAGGCTTACGCTCTATCCATTGAGCTACGAGAGGAAAATAGATATGGGAATAAGCTTCAATTCATAATCCGCGTCTTACTTGCTCTATAGTTATCGCACGCAGCGATATACTATCGGGGTCTATTGAACGACGAGCGCTGATTTTTTATGGGCAAGTTTTACCAGGCATATTTCTCATATCAAAATGGATATGCGTAGACTCAGACCCTGAACACGGTACGGACACATATACAGTTTTCCCATTTACTGTTCTAGGAGCATCACAAAAAGCAGTAAATCCTTGACTCTTTAAGTGATTGGCTATATCATCCCACTCTTTTTTATTATTTGTCCAAAGATCCCCAGCCTTTCCTTGATAATGATAAGAATCCGCAGAATGACCCCTATCATTTAAAGAAGTTACCGTTATCTTGTTAGGATATTTGCTCGCTAAATCTTGAATTGCTTTCATTATACAATTATTAACTCCGGCCGTACTAACCCTCGGATCCCAAGTAACTCCCGGAATATCATCTTTACTAAGCGTTGGTTCTTCTTCGCCTGTGTTCGTAGTACCGCTCCCACAATCTTTTTCGCAACTCCACCCTGATTTAGAAAGATCTCCGCTAATAAAACCATTAAAACTGGCTGGAGACTTAGTGATTATCATTAAAGCAGAATTTAAAATCAAGCTCACACCCCAAACAATACCAAAACCAACCAAAGCCGAAGTCATAGATTTTTTACCGGTATTCACTCTTGCAGGTGAACCTCCGGAAAAAATCATCATTATCCCACCATAAATTATCATCAAAACCACTACTGGAAAAGCAATGACATTTCTTAAAAATTTAACAATATTGCTTCCTACGGTAAAAGTATCACAAAGATTACAACAGCCGGAATCTAAACAAGTACGTAAAGAAACCCCTTGATCGCCATCAGTAGAAAGAATGGAACGAAAACCAGTAGCAGGGGCATCATCTCCAAATTCCTGTGCCAAAACTGAAAAAATCGGAGCTAAACAAAAAATTACAGAAATAATAACGAAAAAATTAAATATTTTTTTATTCATTATAATTTATTTTTCAAAACTATCTTCAATTTTCTACTTACGACTCTCTAAAATCAATTTACCACACTTTTTCATTTTTTTCCATTATCAAAGCATTTCCAAAAAATAGCAAAAAATCATTGCTTTTAGATAAGGAAAAGTGATAAAATAAAATTAAATGGCAGAAAATAATAACAATCATAAAAAAACCAAAGAAGAAATTATAAAAACCCCAATCAATCAACTCGGACTCAATGTAACAGAGTCAGATTTAGCAGCTCCGATTAAAAAACTTTATCAGGAGTTAGATAAAGCTCAAATTAAATTCCATCCGGAAATTTATTTCAGTGATTCTTGGGGATGTCCTGATGGCGTGCCAGTTATTGGTGCTCCTTTTTATTTAGCCAATAAAAATTTAAAAGAATTAGAAACAGAAAAAAATGGACCCATAGAAACCGAGGAAGAAATCATGCAAATCTTAAGACATGAAGCCGGACACGCCTTTAACTATGCCTATTCTTTATATAAATTGAAGCGTTGGAATGATATTTTTGGCGCTTATGAAAAACCTTACGAGGAAAATTTTGCTGCCATTCCTGGTAACAGAAAATTTGTCAGACATTTAGAAGGTTGGTATGCACAAAAACACCCCGATGAAGACTTTTCAGAAACCTTTGCTTTATTAATTACTCCGGGTTTTGATTGGAAAAAATATTATCAAGGTACTCGTGCTTTTAAAAAATTAGCCTATGCCGCGGAATTAATCAAAGAATACGGCAACAAAATAATTCCAGAATTCAAAAAAGAACTGGAAACTCCGATAGAATCCATTGAACTTACCATCGAAGAGTGGTACAAAAAAATAACATCTGACCAATCTAGGACAAAAATAAAAATATTAATTCTTTTTTATCAAGAATATCCCAGCAAAAAGCCTAAACGTGATGCTGTTATTGATCAAATCAAAGACGCCCTATTAAACCTTAACTATAACGTGGTCTTATTACCAGCCAATCAAAGTATCGCCAGAATTATTAATGGCATTAAACAAGAAAAACCTGATTTAATTTTTAACTTAATTGAAACTTTCAGAAATACCGACAAATTTGAATTCAATATTACCGCTTTATTAGAGATGACGGGTATTCCTTTTACCGGTTCTTCATCGGGAAGTATCTTTTTAAGCAATGATAAATATCTCACTAAAAAAATTTTTAACTTCCATAATGTTTCTTGCCCGGATTTCTTTGTTGCCCCATTGGGCGAAGAACCAATTATACCCAAAGGATTTGAGTTTCCTTTATTCGTCAAACCAGTACACGAGGATGCTTCTATTGGAATTGATGAAAATTCTTTTGTAGAAAATGAAGAGGCTTTAAAAAAGAAAGTTTTGGAAATACATGAAATTATCAAAGACGATGCTTTAATAGAAAAATATATTGAAGGCCGAGAATTTTTTGTATCTATTCTAAGTAGCGGAAAAACCTTAAAGCCACTCCAACTTTTAGAATTAGACTTTTCCAAATGGCCACCTAATAAACAAAAAATCTATACTTATGAAGCAAAGAGTCAATATGACTTAGGATTACCGGAAATGATCGGATTAAAAGTCCCAAATGATTTATCCAATGAAATAAAAAATAAAATTTACGACATGGCCATTAAAGGATATCGGGCCATGAATGCTAGAGATTATGCGCGCTTTGATGTTCGATTAGACAAAGAAGGGAGGGTTTATATATTAGAAGCTAATCTCAATCCTTATTTAGAAGAAAACGACGAAATGGCCTATGCGGCAGAATTCTCAGGCTTAAACCACATGCAATTGATTGATAAAATTGTAGAAGCCGCTTTAATTAGAAGCGGAAATATAAGATAAACATTTAAAACACCGGTCGCCTAAGGCGACCGGTGTTTTTTATAAACTATTTCAAAAAATTTGTGGTAATTTTTATCAGATTATCCTTTTCTTTAGAATTACTCATAATCATTAAAAAAATCAGAGTAATTAAAGTATTATCATCAATAATTTTTTTACCCCTCCTTAAAAGTGTTTTATTTTTCTCCAAATAATAAAGAAAGAGCAAGGCACCAATTTTCTTATTACCATCCACAAAGGGGTGGTTTTTTAGAATAAAATAAAGGAGATTAGCGGCTTTTTCACCAATAGTCGGATATAATTCCTTACCGCCAAAAGTTTGACCCAATCCGACAATAATCGTTTCTAATTTATTACCGGATTCTTTTCCAAACATCCCTATGCTAATTCCCATTTTTTTCAATTCTTTCTTAGCTTCACTAATAACCCTTTTAGCCCCTTCATAAGTCAAAACAAATTTTGGCTTACCAATTTTCACTAATTTCAATTTTCCCGAGTCATAATTACCCAAAACTTTAAAAACCTCGGCGTATTTTTTAATAATAGCGTTCTTTGTTTCCATACCAGGTAATGAAATTTCAAATATTATATAATTATTATTTAAAATTTACTAAAATTATTTTTGATAAGCCCTTTATTTAATACCAGGCTGTTTCGACGCCTTCGGCGCTATTTTGAAATTCTACTATCCTGGCATATCAAAATTGTATCACTTTTTAAAAAATAATAAATACTTATCGTGGACCCAGGCAGAATCGAACTGCCGTCTCGTCAATGCGAATGACGTGTCATACCACTAGACCATGGGCCCATTTTATTTATCTTACACTTTTTAAA
>Ga0172381_10005970_pt1 | contig 12265 bp, 28 predicted proteins | sample Leawel6488metaG_FD_119754 | JGI IMG/M metagenome (GOLD analysis project Ga0172381, IMG submission 119754) | Leachate microbial communities from a municipal landfill in Southern Ontario, Canada - Leachate well 64-88 metaG | ecosystem: Engineered > Solid waste > Landfill > Unclassified | place...
AAATCATACTTAGGATTAAATTCCAAAGTTTCTTTTTTACCAATTGAAGAACCTACTGAATTAATACCTTTTACTTTAATAATCCTTCCGTCTACTTCTTCAACAGATTCCATGAATTTCTCTTCTTTAACAAAAATTTGGAAAATCTTTTTACCATTCTCTTCACCTACTTTACCTTCTTTGAAAGATAATCCATATCCTTTTTTACCATCTTTTTCATATTGATCACCTTTAATGATAAACCACATGAATTTACCATTGACAATTTTAACAAATTTTGATAATAAATCTTCAATATCTTTAGCTTCAATTTCTTTTAATTTATCAGCTACACCAGCTTTCTCTGCAATAGCCATTAAATTAGATAACAAACTATTAACTTTGAATTCATCTTCTTTATCAAAATATGAACCTAAATTAATTCTACCTATCAATCCTTTAGCTTTTACACCATCTCCTAAGTCTGCACCCTCAAATCCGGGAATTTCCTTGCCTTCTGTAAGAAATTTAACTTGGATTTTTCCAGTTGATGCAGTTTTAATCTCTATATTACTAATTTTTAATAAATTAATACCATAAGAAATGTATAGGTTTTGAAATCCTCCTACTGGTTCCTGTGTTGTTGTATTTTTAAAATTTAAACCCATATTTATAATTAATTTAAAATTGTTTCTAATTTAATATTTTCTACTACTTCACTTGCTGATGCCACATCATGATCTTCCATAATTATTTCTGCTAATGGAATTTCAACTAATTTAACTGCTGGCAAATCTTCAATATCATCAACTTTAACTAATTGAAAATAATGTTCTTTAGTTACATCTAATCCCATAACTTTAACCATTCTTTCGTATAAATTCTTGTTACTGAAAGATAAATCCAAAGTTACTGATATAGCTGGTTCAGCATCTACATCATAAATATTAATAAGATAAAATGTTTTATCTCCAGCTTCATCATAAAGCCAAGATAATCTATTGTCTCTTAAATCAAATTTTAATAAATCTCTTGCATTAATTAAATCAAATCTTGTAGTTTTCTTAGGTTCAGTAGGTTTAATTCCTACTACAAGATAAGGAAAACTAAATAAAGTTTTATCTTTATCTTTTATTAGTCTTTTAAATCCAAATTTTAATACATCCATTTTCTTTTTTTTATCAAACATTAATTTATTTGTTTTGACTACCAGGTTTTTTATGAGATCCAGGACTATTCCTATTATCTTCTTGAATAGTCTTATTATTCTCCCAATTAGCAATTCTTCTTGCTAAATTCTTAAGTTTATTTTTATACTTCATTGTTAATTATTTTAATGATGCATCGCTATTTTCCCAATTAGCTAAATCAGCATCATGGACTTTTCTAAATCTTATATATTCATCACTTGATATAAATTCTGGATGACAATTAATTAAATCTTCTCTTTCTTCAGATAATAGATATAATCCAAAAGATACTAAATCTTTTTGTGTATAAACTTTTTCTTCCATGTTATTTAATCTTTTTATTATATGCTTCTGTAGAAAATTTAACTATTGTATCAATAATAAACTGACCGTCATTAGGTACAGTTAATAAATCTTTATCAAATATATTAGGTGGACATTTAGCTGAAGTATCTTCTTCATATAAATTTAAAAAATACTCAGGTCTTTTAGTTACTTGATTAAATTTACTATTTGCATATAATACAATCAAAAATTCTTTCTCAATAGTTCCTTCCCATTCTTTACCTTTAACTTTAGCCCTCTTTTCTTTAGTACCACCTTCATCTTGTACCCATTCATAATGTCCTACTATAAAAATTTCTTTTTGTATACTTTTTATAAAATGTAATAGTTTACCTATTTCTTCATTATAATGATTCCAAATATCAAAACCTTTTTTAGTATCTCTACTCTCTTTTAATAGCATATCCATATAAGAGGATAAACTATCAAATACTATCACTTCAATCTCTTTGTTATCTGCGTATTCTTTTAAAGCTTGTTTAGCATGAGCTAATGTTACACATTTTGTTTCATACTTAAAACTATTTGGAAATGGTAAAGGCTTATTTTCAACATTTATGAATCCGGTTTTATTTGGATTTAAAGTATTAAATGTATAAGTCTTCCCTTTACCAGAACCTCCTAGTAATAAAATTTTATAAAAATCTCTCATTTACAATATTTAATTTGATTATTAATTTTAAAAGGGATGTAAAGATAATAAAATAACCTGATACTTCCAAAGAAATACCAGGTTAAAAACACTTAAAAATTAAAAAAATGAAATTATCTTACTACACCTAATATTGGTTTACTAACTACATCTAATATAGTACCATAGTCAACATTTGTTCTAAATCTAACTCTAGCATCATCATTATCTACAGCTTCTTGTAAGAAAGATTCCTTAACAACTTTACCATCAATATCATCTACCAATAGTTTAATTTCAAAGAAACTTCCTTCACCATTCTCAAATACTTTCTGATAATTAGAAACTTTAGTTGAATTAACTGAATAATATTTGAATTCTTTTGCAAGAATTACATCTATATCAGTTAAGCATATTGCTTCTACTAAATACTGTTCATTAACAGGTTTAGTACCTTCTTTGTGTGAAATTTTAATGTTTACTAAGTACATAATAGGTTTTGTGTATTAAAATTAATTTTGTCAGTTGAACCCCAACCTTCTCTAGTAGTTGTTAAAACATCTACCTTCTTATACTTAAATCCAGATATAAATAAATCCATAATTTTCATATACCAAGGTGCATCAGGTAATAATTTAACTTCAAATTGAAGTATAGAAGTTCCATCTGCTATAAATGTATCTTCAAATGGAATAAGATTAGCTTTCCACTCATTTTTATAATTCCATTCTATAACCCCTACGCTATTGGATAACAAGCATTTAAATTTACCAAATGTAGAACTTCTTGGTACAATTATAGCTCCATAATGTTTTGGAAGAGTCATACTTATTCCTAATCCTACTAATACTGGATTAAATTCAATATTCAATTTTGTTTCAGTTAATGGGATTTGTCCAAAATTAGGATTCATTTTACATATTGGCCCATATAAAGTCCAATCTCCATTAATACATAAGTCAGTCATGTTACCAAACTTCTTATTACGTATATCACATAAAGGATTATGAATTCTAAGTTTTATTGTTCTTTTAAACATTACTCAACTTTTTTAGTTTCACCATAAGCCTTAGTTGTATTAACATATTCCATACGTATATTTCCGTATTGATCTGTTATAGGAACTTGTTTAGAATTTGAATCATATATTTGTTTCCTAATCTCAACATTTCTAACTAATCCAGAAGTAAAGTTTTGTACCATATCAGCTCTCTTATTAGCTTCTTCAAGTTGAATCTTTAAAATTGTTACTTCTAAAGCTTTCTCTTTAATTTCTAAATTAGCTAATTTGGCATCTAAAGAATCGTGTTCTTTAAGTTCAAACTGTAATTTACTTAAATCTCTATCATAATCTTGAACTTTCTTTTCAAGTTTTACATATTGAAGTTGTAAATCTTTTAAATCTTTAGCATCTTTCTCAGCTTTAATAAGAACTTCTTTTAATTCAGAACCAACTTTACCAGGTAATTCTTCTTTAATTAAAGAACTAAATTTTTCTTCTAATGTCATAATTTTATATAAATAAATAAATAATCCAACCAAATAGTAATACTAATAAACTCAGTAATACACTGGATAATAAAGATGACCATATTTCATCAGATTTATTAGATTGTCTTGGTATTATAATATCACATACTAAAGATATTCCCAATGCGCTTGCAATAGTTAGAGTAGGTAAATTAAATAAACTCACAATAAACCAAGCCCATAATTTTGTTATAATAAATCCTCTTAGCATTAGTACTACTATCATACTTATTATAACTGAAAATATTTTTCCAATTGTTTCCATTATTTGAATTTTAAATAAATTTGATTATATGCAAATTCAGGCCAATGCTTATTTGTGCAATATCCATCTCTTTGCAAATTATATAAAAATTCTTTAATTGAACTGCTATTTCTAGTCTTATCGTAATTCTTTTTAATTAAAGAAGAATTTATTAAACCATCAATAGCATCTTTAAATGAAGTAAAAGTTTGAAAGTTTCTGTAACAAACTACCTTATTACCTTTAATCAGCTCCCAGGATATTAATTTTCTTCCTTTAGATGCTGTTAAACCAAATGGATTGTTTGATTTCAACCACAAACTTGATCTAGCACTTTGTCCTAATGAATTAGAACTTTCTGAAACAAATATACAAGCTAATCCATATGATAAACTATCTAAATTAGGGAAATGTTTCTTATAATCTCCTCTATTTAGGTATATTTCAATAGTTTCTTGTGCCAAATCGAATACTTCTTTTCTACTTTTAATTTGATTATCTTTTAATTTAATAAGGTTATTAGTTATTAAAATATTTTCTTTTATATACTTTATTCTAATACTATGTTCCTTTATAGATAAATTAGGAGCAAATAGTTTTAATGGTATTAAAAAGATAATCAATAAAATAAACTTTTTCATATAAAAATTTTAAATTTAAGGCTGCAAAGATAATAAAATTAATTCAATTTTTTAAATCCTTGATAATATAAGCCTTTTTTAATTAAATCTCTTTCTTGTGTTGTTATTTTGTCATTAAGTGGTAATTCGGTAAAATAATTAACTGCACCATTAAAGAATAGAGGAATCTCTTTGAAGCCTCTACCTAATCTATTCTTTAATATTATTACAGTTCTAAAGAAATCTCCAATTTCTTCTAAATTATATCCATAATAGTTTTTAACACCATAAAATGTTGGAGCAAATAAACCTAATATTAGATCTGCATTACGAGCTATTCTTTTATTATCTCCATAACCATCCCTTGTGGGTTTAGTCTTTTCAATAATATTACTACCTGAATTAGTGAATTGTTGAGATTCAGAAGTTCCCATCTGTTGAATAATGTCCAAAATTATACACCCAAAATTCTTTTGAAGTTGTTTATGGGCATACTCAGTAGACCATTTCCACATGGTATCTTGTAAATTTAAAGTAACTCCGTTTTCTTTCTCAGGTTCTAATAAGTTAGCATTATCTGTAACAATAAAAACATATTCTCTTTCATCATTCTGAATATATTCTTTAAATTTAAAAGAAGATTGTTTATCTGGTGGAAGTTTTAAATACTCTTCTTCAGATATTGTCACATCAGATTTAATTAAAGTAGTGTAATTTCTTTTTCCTCTTAATAATAGCTCTCTCTTACAAGTATTGTATAACCCAGTTGGATTATAAATATTATCTCTTACAGTACAATAACTTAATAAGTCTTCTACTAGTGGAGTAACTTGTTCAACTAATCTTAATTCTTCATCAGTGATAATAGTCTCAATTAAACCTCTAAGTTTACCAGGTTCAACTATCTTCTTATGTTTAATGAATATAAACATTGAAATTAAATTATCATAGAGTTGCTCATAAGTTTCCTCTAATAAGAATATAATCCAACGTGGTTTGAAATTAGAATCAGGATATGTCTTATAAATAATATATGGAGATATTAAGAAATAATACCTCCAATATTGACTCTTCCCAATATTGGTTGAAGCGGTTATGTGAATAGCTTTCTTCTTAGGAATACTGGGTATAAATTGACCTAACTTGGGACTTGTTAAATAAAATGGATAACCTATTACTTTACCTTCTTGTCTTAATTTCTGATTGATACGATATATATCTATCATACTAATTCATGAATTGAATTAGAACCTTTATTTTTATTTTGTTCCCACATCTCAACATAATTAGCAAACTTAGTTTTATTAAACAATGTAGCTGGTCTTAAATACATTTGCCATTCTGTACCAATCCATTTATCATACATAAACTTAACTACATTCTTAATTAACTCAGGTTCATAACCTTCATTTAATCTTGATAGCACATCTTTGCCGTGTGTACCATACGAAAAAGGTCTTGTACTAATAATTTTCTTAATCTCATTCATGTAATTAAGGATATCTTTAGCTTGTTTAACTAAAGGATTAGATTCAAATAGAGTAATAGTTTTATGGTCCATTATACAAACATCATCTACTATACGAATGTATTCGCTATTTTCTAAAACACTTAATATAGGAGCATAGACTTTACTAAATCTTTCCGGTTCCTCATATAATACACATAGGCAAAGAAATGCTTCTAAAGCTAAATCATCTTGTTTATCAAATAATTTTAAATCTATTTGTATCATTTGAATTTATTTTTAATTGATTTAAAACAAATTGTTAACAATTGAATTCCCAAGCTAATTGGACCTAATAGAAATATCGTTATTCCGATAACCCATAATTCATTGATGTGTATTTTTGTGTTTTTATAAGTTTGATAACTTACTACTAACGATAGTATTCCACATACTATCCAGATTAATATATGTGTCATTTGCTTATTTCTTTTAATTCTTCTTCTAACCTTTCAATAAATGAATCTTCCCCATCATCTCCAGATAAATACCAATCTATTCTTTGAACATATATCTCAGCTCGTTTAAGAATCTTAATTGCTTCTTTAAACTTTTCTTCAATATCGGTTCTATAAGTTAGGTATTTCATTTCTTCTGGATATTTCGTATAATATTCTTCATCAGACCATAATTCAGATTTAGGTTTGTCTTTACCCTGATTATTTAATTCTCTTTCAATAGAATCTCTTATTTCCTGAATTTGATATTGTTTGTAATCAAAATGTCCTCCACTCATACTACTTTATTCCTTTCTTGTTCTTTTAAATGTTCTAAATAATATTGAAGATTAACTAATTTAGTTTGTTCTTCTAACATATTATTCGATAAGTCATTTATTTTACCTTTCAACCATACTATTGGTTCAGTAATCCATTCTGGATCACATACTTCTTGAACATTAGCTGAAGCATACATAGCTAATTCTTTCTGCCATTCAGATATAGTTAATATACATTCGTCTATAGCATCTTGAACTTGATATTTGTTAGCTTGATAATCTTGTTTAGATAAATAAATATCTGCTTTAAAATCGATTCCCCACGACATTGTTATTTGTATAAATTATAAAATTGCATATTTGGTTTCTCAAATTTAGAATCATAATAGAATTCTAACTCTTCTTTAATTAACTCAGGTTCTAAATTTCTTTGTATGTATTCGTATTGTTGTTGAGTTGTTAAATTTGGAAAATTAGGGTTTAACCTAACTGCGTCCTTTATAATACTTTCAATTTCGTACATTTTTAACCTCCTTTTTAATTGTATCATAAATTAATTTTACGATATCATTTGTATCAATATCTTTTGATACAGATTTGATACTTTTAAAAACCAAATCTCTTTTTAGTTTAAAGGGCTTTCCAATCAGATCTAATGATATATCTGTATTTTCATTAGAAACTAAAAAATATAAATTTCTAATAATTCTATGAAATCTACATTTTTTATTAAATACTGATTTTCTTAAACCACTAACCTTAAGTGTTACATTAAGTATTTGATAAAGACACACATCACGTTTTGTCTTCATAATTAATTAATATAAATATCTACTTCCTTAAAAGAATTATCTGATTTAGTTGTATTTGCAGTAAAACATTTTGTACCATATTGAATATATGATACACTAATACACAATATTGTATATACCCATATAAATGGTAGAGTTAATATTCTTATAATATATTTCATTTAGTTTCTTCAATTAGAGTACAAATATTTGTATTTAAATCTCTTAAAAGAGACATTAATTCTTTTGGATCTATAACAGGTTTATCACTAAGATAAATATTTACTTCTCCTCCATTTTTAACCCATGCAAATGAATAATAAAATGTCCATAATACCCATGCAAAGGGTAACATTAAAATTCTTTTTATGTATTTCATAATTAATTATTTAATTTAAGTTTGTCGAGCCATACCTGTTCTTGGGTTAAAGGGACATATAAATAAATTATAACAGCTCTCTTATTTTTATATTTTCGTAATATTCTCCCAACCCCCTGCACAGCATCTATTTGAGAGCTTGTATAAGAAGTAAATACTCCAACTGATAATTTAGGAATATCTGTACCTTCTATAAGTGATTTAACACTTAATAAAGTTTTACATTTAGTTCTTCCGTCGTTAAACCAATCGAATGAATCTGATTTATCTTTCTTTTTCATTTTAGAATGATATAATCTATGTTCATCTGAAGGTAATAACTTAGATAATTCCTCTAAAAATTCAATTCTCTGACTAAATACAAACTTATATTGGTCTTTATACTGTTCAATTAATTCAAGTGTCTTAGAGAGCTTATTTTGGGCATTATAAAGTAAATCTTTTCTTTTAGCAACAATATTATAAAATTTAATTGCTGCTCTAGCTTTTAGATAATAAGGATGAGTTTTATCTGGTTTAGTCCAATATTTATCAAATAATTTATCTAATCTCTCTTTACCTAATTCGCTTTCTAGTTTCTTTAAAAAAAATACCTTATTGGATAATTTACCAACACACCATTTTCTTAAATCAACATATTTACAATAGAATTCAGCTTGTTTCATTGGATTCTTACCACCTAATGTTTTCTTACAAGTTTCATATTCTTCATTAAGTTTATTTAATTGAATAGATTCATCATTAGTTAATTCAATTGGTATTTTAATAACTTCAAATGGATCTACCCAACCCATTTTTAATCCTTCTTCTAAAGTAACATTGTCTATTAAAGGAGCTTTCTCAAGTATTAAATCGTGATTACCATCTTGTCTTTCTATAGTTGCAGTAAGACATAGTAATTTTTCATATTCAATAGTATCGAATACATTCTTAAAAGTCTCTGCCCCAACACGATGACACTCATCTATAACTAATAACTCACACTTATATTTAGTTTTAATTGCTGTATTAATTACAATAACTTCTCCTACAAGTTTATTAAATAATAATTTATATTCCCAATCTTCTTTCAACTTAATAGAAGGAACTACTATAATTAAAGACTTGGGGTAAACTCTTGTTATACAAGGGATTGCAAAACCAGAACTTTTACCCCAAGAAGTATATGCAACTAATGTTCCTATACAATTAAATTCATTAATCCATTTATCAACTAAATCAATTTGTCTTTGTGTCCAGGTAGATATCATTTTGTAAATTCTTTAAAGAAATCATATGTCCTAATTGTTATTTCTTCAGCATATTTCTTTTCTTCATTCATAAATTTTTCAAGTTTTTTAAGTAGTTTTCTTTTAGACTCAAACCCAGGATATTTATTTTCAAATTCTTGTTTACACTCATTACAAATATAACCTACTTCTGAAACATATGTATCACACATAATATTATCACAACCTTTTCTACTACAATTCATTACTCCCATAATTATTCTTTTAGTAACTCATCAACTAATTCTTTCTTAACTAAATCTTTATTTTTAAGTCTAAGTCTCTTTTTCCAAGATCTCTTATCAGATTTAAGTTCTTCTTTACTTAATAACTTAACCTCTTCGGGTGTTAATGTTGTTTCTAAGAACAATTTATCTTCTTTACTATGATCAACTAAATGTTTAGTATTTTTACCTTTAGCAAGATAATAATGATGATATTCATCTTTCGTTAATTTAACAGAATATAATTCACCAGTTACACTACATTTTTTTCTGGCGTAATAGTAATCACCATAGTCTAATAATGTAAAATTTTCAAATTTCATATGATTGTAATTCGTTATTATTAATTCTAATCTTATTATCCTTTAACAATTCATTAATGAGAATTTTACTTAAATGCTTTTTAGATCTATATTTCTTTCTCATAATCTTATTGCTAGAATTTTCAGGTAATCTATTTAATAAAAATAAATGAGATGTAATATCTTCAATATCAATAAAAGGATTTTTTTCATCTTTTAATCGAATACATTTGATAACTTCTTCTTTTAATAATTTCTTTTTGAATTTCATTTTATTTCAATTAAAGTTAATGCTTCTTTTAAACCTTCTTCTAATGCTAATTCGTAAGTTTCATAGTGAATAATATGACCAATTCTTTCCCAAATACCTTTAGTATTATCAAAATTCCATTTATATATTTCAAAATTATACATACCAGAAGGAGAATGCGTAGGTAATACTTTAATTTTATGTACTTCTCTAACCCATTTCTGTATCTCACATAATACTAAGTATTTATAATGATTAATATTTTTAGGAGTTTTAAATCCTAAATTTTCTGCTTTTAATAATAACTTGTCCATTATTCAATCTCAATTAACTCACTGTATGACATTTCATTAATCTTCATATTCCTTAAAGTATTCTCTACATCTTCATCAGATATAGCTTCATTCTTTAATTCTTCACATATAAAATCTGGTATAACAGACTTTAACTCATCCATAGCTTGAAGTAAATCTAAAGCTCTCTTACGTGGAAATGCCCATAAGATTTGTTCTAATTTAGTTATAGGACTAACACATTCCATTATAAATTGCCAGGCTTCTTCATATTGACTTAATTCAAACTTTTTAGTTCTCTCTATAACTAAATTTCTAATTGACTTATGACATATATTGTCAGGGTAATTAGGATTAGCTGCGTATCTTACAAAAATATAATCTTGTTTAGTCATTTAATCTATAATAAGTTGATATTCCAAAATAATGTTTGGTAATTTTATTTTCTTCTTTGAGTTCTGCTAAATATTTATAAACAAGATCTACTCTCAATTGTGTTTTAATAGATATATCTATACCATCTAAGTTTTCAGATTGATATAATCTCAAACATTCTAATATTTCTTCTTTCATAATCTTATTTTAAAATTTCTTCAAGTTCTTCTAATGATTTAGATAAATATTTATCTAAATAATCTAATCTAGGTTGTAATACACCTGGTTCCCAACCATAACCATTTCTTATGCGATCACCAATCCATTCAGGACGAGATGGCTTAGTAATTTGAATAAATTTTTCTAAATATTCCATTTCTTCAAAAGAAATATGTTCATTCCATGCTAAATCCTGCAATGCAATACATATTCCATTGTTATAGTCACTGAAATATTTATCAATATTATCTCTAACAATCTGTAATAATTCTTTTATATTTCTCATATCCAAGGTTTTAGTTGTTTAGTTAAACTTCCATCAATATCTAATCTTCCACTATTCATAAATGTTCCTATGCTAAACCAACCTCCATCTAATGTTCTTACGAATACAGCATCTCCATCTTCTCCATTGTCTGTTTTAATAAAGTAATCAGTTTTTTTAGCATATAACCAATCACATTCTTTAACTTCTTTTCTCCATTCATTAAGAGTTTCTTCATCTATTTTATCAAATGGAATAACATCTGTGACATCAACAGTATATAGTCTACTATGTGTTATTTTACCATCATCAAAACAATTATAAGTTTTACCTATTTCAGGTATTTGTTTAAGTTTTTTCATAATTATTTAAGTTTAATCAAATCCATTATACCAAGATGTATCTAAGTCCTGTTTCATAAATAATTCTAATATTGTACTAAAATCTTTATCATAATCAACACAATATCCTTTTTCAATAAGTGTTCTATAGGATTTTTTAACTTTTTTTTCTAATTTCTTTAGTGGTATGTGACCAGTAATATACTTATTATAAGCTTTAATTGCTTCATTTAAATATGTCCTAGCTTCGTTCCACCAATTAATTCCTGTATTTGTATCCCATAATTCTAATGTTTCCATAATTATTTAAGTTTTATATTTCCAAATGAATCCTCCACAAGTTTTCCATTTACCTTTAAGAATTTTACAAATATTACCTTGATGAATTCCTAATTGTCTATTTGCTTCAGCAATAGATTCCCATTCTTGTATAAAATTATTATTTAGATCAAATTGTAAAATTGGTATTTTAGGTGCTCCTTTGACAATAATTTTGCCGGATTTCACATCTTTATTTCTATTATTAATATTATCTTTCCAAGTCATTAATTCAATATTATCGAAACTATAAGGTTTATCGCAATCTATCCTATCTACAGAAGGAATTAGCATTTTATCAAATTTACTATTAACCCAATTAGTATAGAGTAAGTTAAATTTTTCTTGAGATAATATCCATTTTTTAAATTCATCTTTATTATATGGAGGTAATGGATGCTTTCTTTTTTTAGAGCTATGACGTTGACCATGATATATATTGGATATTAATCCAGGTATAGAATGACAATATTCTA
>Ga0172381_10005971_pt1 | contig 12265 bp, 13 predicted proteins | sample Leawel6488metaG_FD_119754 | JGI IMG/M metagenome (GOLD analysis project Ga0172381, IMG submission 119754) | Leachate microbial communities from a municipal landfill in Southern Ontario, Canada - Leachate well 64-88 metaG | ecosystem: Engineered > Solid waste > Landfill > Unclassified | place...
AACCCTTAACTCTTCGAGTAAACCAAAATCAGGAAAACTCACTTCACTATTCACTTCTCACTCTTCATTTTTCACTCTTCACTATTAAGTTCGCTAACTCTTCACTTTTCACTCTTCACTCTTCACTATTAAGTTCTTCAACTCTTCACTATTCATTTTTCACTCTTCACTCTTCACTCTTCACTTTTCACTCTTCATTTTTCACTCTTCACTATTCCTCACTCTTCACTAATTTTTTCGCAAGCTCCCTGAAGGCAAGACTGTCTGCTCTGTCCTTCAAGGCAACTGGTTCTCCGTTGTCACCACTTTCGCGGATGCTTTGAATGATTGGGATTTGTGCCAGAACGGGAACGCCAAACTTCTCCGACATAGCCTTGCAGCCATCCTTGCCGAAAATATAATATTTGTTATCCGGCAACTCTTCAGGAGTGAACCAGGACATATTCTCTACAAAACCGAGAATTGGCTTATTAATATCCTTATTGAGGAACATATTTACGCTCTTCTCTACATCGGCAAGGGCAACCGCTTGCGGGGTGCTGACAACTATTGCTCCGGACAACGGTACGTCATGTACAATGGAAATATGTATGTCACCTGTTCCAGGAGGAAGGTCGATGAGCAGGAAGTCCAGCTCTCCCCACTTAACCTGAAGAACCATCTGCTTTAGGGCATTGCTTGCCATAGGGCCACGCCAGATAAGCGGTTGCCCGGCAGCGGCAAAGTATCCGATAGACATCCATTTAACACCATATTTTTCAATCGGGACAATAAGTTCTTTTCCATCAATCTCTTCAACCAGCGGGGTCTGGCCTTCGGTGCCTGTCATTTTTGGAACAGATGGACCATAAACATCTGCATCGGCCAGACCCACCTTATAACCTTCTCTTGCAAGTGCAATTGCCAGATTGACGGCAACGGTTGATTTCCCTACACCACCTTTGCCGGATGCTACAGCAATTATATGACCGACATTGACCAGAACCTCTTGTCCAAGTTCAAGATTTTTTCTTTTAGCGATCTTTCTTTCACGTACCAACTCCATTATGCTTACCTTGAAGTTTTCATCAGGAAAGGCCTCTATCAAGGCTTTTTCACAACTTTTCTTTATTGATGAGGCAAGAGCATCCGGGGATGGAAAAACAAGCCTGAATCTTATTTTACCCTCTTCAATCTTAATCTCCTCCACCATTCCGAGAGAGACAATGTCTTTCTCCTTTGCCGGATGGATGACACTGCGTAATATCTCTTCAATCTGTTTACTATCCATTGTAATTAAACTATTTATTTATTGTCATCTCTTTGAGCAGATATCCAGCTCCCCCGAATTTATCCATGATAAACAGGACGTAACGTATATCAACATTTATACATCTTTGGAGTGTTGGTTCGAAGATGATATCCCCACTCATTGCTTCCCAGTTTCCGTCAAATGCCAGTCCAATTAGCTCTCCTTTTGCATTCATTACAGGGCTTCCCGAGTTACCACCTGTAATATCATTATTGGTGATGAAGGCTACTGGAAGGTTGCCGTCTTTCATTGCATACTGGCCGTAATCCTTATTATTGTATAACTCTTTGAGTTTGTCAGGAACTACAAATTCCCAGTTGTCCGGGTCCTCTTTCTCCATTACGCCTTTCAGTGTTGTATAGTGAAGATAACGGACACCATCTTTAGGAGAATAGTTAAGAACGTTGCCGTATGATAAACGCATTGTAGAATTTGCATCAGGATACATAGCTTGCCCTTTCTTCATCTCCATCAAGCCAGCAGTATAGCTTTTTACTCCTTTTGAGTATACTATGTTTGACTCATTGAGAGCCTTCAATATTGCAGATAAATTTGTCTGCATGTTTCTTCCCAATGTAATGGCTGGATCATTGTTAATCAAATCCTTGTTTGTATTTATTGCATTTTGTAATTTTTCTTTTGAAGTAAAGACAGAATTATCGAAAACGTAGTCAACATAGGCATCTATATTTCCAGCAAAGTCAGTGTCAATTACTTTATAAAGGGCTGGTAAATTATCGCTTACCTTGTCTTTATAAGCTTTGATCATTGCTTTTGTAATTTTCCTGTCTACTCCGGCATCATAGTCGGTGAAAAGATTTTCTGTGGAATTTGTCTTTAAATAGTTTGAGGCAATGCCCATAAGTTCAATATTGCCTAATGTTTCAGTAAGATATTTGTATACATAGATAGGTTTTTCCCTGCTTATAAGGGCTTTGTTGATGTCATCAAGAGCGGTACCATATTTTTCAATTCGTGTCTTGTCTGCATTCACCCATTCTGTGAACTCTTTTTCTTCCTGTGCCCTTCTTTCGGCTACGTTCAACTTTTTGAATGTCTCATTCATCCCGATGGCCTTTTTCCAGAAGTTGGAAGAATATGCATATTTACTTGAATATTGAATCCTTATTTTTGGATCTGCCAGCATCTCTTTCATCATTATATCCTGACGTATGCCTCTTGCGTAAATGGTGATTGCATTTGTAACATCGCTTGTCTGTTTGACCTCAGCTGATGTCATGAAGCGGTTTGTACGACCAGGGAATCCAAGAATCATTGAAAAATCATTTTGCTTGACCCCCTTGAGGGATATTGCAAGGTGATTTTTAGGAATATATGGCTTGTTGTCTGGAGAGTATGGTGCGGGGTTGTTATCTTTGTCTGCATATATACGGAACATCGAAAAATCTCCTGTATGACGTGGCCACATCCAGTTATCAGTGTCTGCTCCGAATTTGCCGACAGATGAAGGTGGTGCCCCTACGAAGCGAATATCATTGAAGGTCTTTGTGACAACCAGATAAAAGGCATTATCCGAATACATTGATACGACTTGTGCCTTTAGGTATTTGTTCCCTTTTATGGCCTTTTCTGTAAGTGTCTTGATCGTTTCGTTGATTACAGATTGTTTCATTTCTGGAGAGGTGGCTTTCAATAATGCTTGCTCGATATCTTTTGTAACATCTGTGAAACTTTCGAGAAATGTTACTGTTAGTCCGGCAGCAGGGAGCTCTTGTTCACGGTTCATAGCCCAGTAGCCATTCTGAAGATAATCGTGTTCAACGGTGCTTAGTTTCTGTATGGAACCGTAGCCACAGTGGTGGTTTGTAAGGAGAAGGCCTTCAGAAGAGACTATCTCTCCGGTACAACCGTTTCCAAAATGAACGACAGCATCCTTAAGGCTTGATCCGTTAATATTGTAGATATCCTTGGCTGAAAGTTTTAAACCAAGTTGCGACATTTTTTTATTGTTCAGTTTTTCTATAAGAGGCAAAAGCCACATACCTTCATCTGCTTTCAATGGAGAAATAGTGAATAGAAAAGCTGCTAAAACTATTAAAGCAATTTTTTTCATCGATTTTTTATATATAATTTTAACAAAAATAGGTAAAAATGGCAGAAAAGCTTAAAATTCTTATAGTGTCAGATAAATTTAAAGGTAGCCTGACCGCAGTGGAAGCATGCGAAGCTGTTAAGAAAGGTTTTACAAAGGGTTGTGAAAAGCTCTTTCCTTCAAAAGAGTTGATAATTCATGCCCTGCCTATGGCTGATGGCGGTGAAGGAAGTCTTGATGTCGTTGAAAGGGCTATCGGTGGTGATAAAAAATATGCTGTTGTCTCCGATCCTTTGTTTCGCGAGATCAAAGTGCCTTACCTTTTAAGGAATAGACTTGCTTTTATAGAAATGGCGACCTGTTCAGGGTTACAGCTTCTTAAACAACAGGAATACAACCCATTAAAAACATCTACATACGGATTGGGAGAGATAATAATGGATGCATTGAAGAAAGGTGCAAATGAAATTATTGTAGGGATAGGTGGCAGCGCGACCAATGATGGAGGCATGGGAATGCTCAAGGCTTTGGGATACTCCTTTCTGGATAGAAGGGGAGATGAGGCAATTGATCTTTGTGATGTGTATGAGATCTCTGATCTTGGCGTTACTGACTTGTTGAAAGATGTAAAATTCACGGTTGCCAGTGATGTAAACAATCCACTGCTTGGTGTGAGGGGAGCATCATTTGTGTATGGTCCGCAGAAGGGTGCAGATCAGGATATGGTTGGGAGGCTTGAAGCAGGGATGAGAAATTATTCAGATGTGTGCGAGACCTATTGTGGAAAGGTATGTAGGGACTATCCAGGGACCGGCGCTGCAGGTGGAGTTGGCTTTGCCTTCAAATTGTTCCTGAATGCAGAGATTGTTCCTGGATGGCAGATACTCTCAAAGCTAACTTATATGGACAAGCTAATTGCTGTTGCAGACGTAGTTGCCACCGGAGAAGGCTCTGTGGACGACCAGAGTATTTCCGGAAAACTTGTGAACGGAGTTTGTGAGCTTGCCAGAAAGCACGGAGCTCAGGTTTGGGTCTTCTGTGGAGAGAACCACCTGGATTACGAAACGCTTGGCAAAGCCGGTATAAGCAGAATTTTCGAAACATCAACCTTGGCAAAAGGAAAGGAAGATTCGATAAAGAATGCCGGAAAGTATCTTGAGAAGATTGCACTTAATGCTGCAACTTTCTTGACACGGTTATAACCAAGTAACATCTTTTGTGAGCCGGAAGGTCATCCTGTGATATTTACATGGACCAGATTGTATTATTGCTTCTCTGTGCGCGGCGGTAGGATAGGCAAAATTCTTATCCCATCCATATTGTGGAAATTCTTTTGCTATTGATAGCATATACTCATCCCTATGTGTCTTTGCAAGTACTGAAGCCGCCGCGATAGAGCTGAATTTGCTGTCGCCCTTTATTATACATGTATGAGGAATATTCTTGTATTTATAAAATCTGTTACCGTCCACAAGTATGAATTCAGGAATGATTCTAAGAGCATCCAGTGCTTTGTGCATAGCCATTATCGATGCCTTTAGTATATTGAACTTGTCTATCTCAATGTTGTCTAATGAGGCAACAGCCCAGGCCAGAGCCTCATTCTCGATCACAGGCCGGAGCAGCTCCCTCTCTTTTCGGGTCATCTGCTTTGAGTCATTGAGCAATGGATGCCGGAAACCTTCAGGCAAAATTACTGCGGCAGCATATACCGGCCCGGCAAGACAGCCCCGGCCAGCTTCATCGCAACCTGCTTCGATCAAATTTTCATTAAGGAATGGAGATAATGAAATAGCCTCTTTTTTCATCTGCGTAGTTTTAACGCAATTTAGTAAAATGAGGGTTATTATTTACGGTAATTATTCAGATTCTCTTTCAAAAGACCGATTATACTCTGCTTTGATTCAATATCCATCTTAAGACGGTTCGCTTCTGCCTGAAGTTCTATAATGGTTATCTTATAGTCTGATTCCATCTGGGAAATCTTCTCTTCGTACATCTTTGTAATTTCTGCAAGCTCTTTCTTGTTCTCTGCTTTTACTTCAGTGCCAGAAATAAGTTCATTTACCGAGGTGTTGAGAATGTGGACAATTTCTTCAAGTCTCCTACTTATAAGAAGAGTCTTTCCTGCCTCAAGCTGACGATAAGAATTCAAGGATATTTTAAGAGCACGGGCCATATCATCTTGTGTATACCCAAGAGATGCACGTATTTCCCTTATTTTTTTCTTTATATCCATGTTATCCATAAAACAAATTTAAATCAATGTTCAGCCCGCATTGTAACAACTAATAGTTGTATTAATAATATGAAATACATATTAAATGAGTGTAAAAAAACAATAAATAGATAAATTAATTCCATGATTAGATAAATAGCATATAAAGCATATATAAAGGAATCGTGTTTGTTGTATTTTCGTCAAAAAATGAACTAATGGAAAATAAAGAAAATGAAAAATATCTTGAACTGATATTTGAACTCTTGGAAGACAAGAGGATCTATCTTATAAAAGATATTAATACAGAAAAAATTTCGGAAATACTTAAAAAAAATGTCAGATATCTCAATGGAATACTGAAGTCATCTATTGGTTTATCTATAGAAAATCTGATTGTTATGTACCGAGTGCAGTATGCGAGAGAGCTTCTTGCTATTGGTATTGATTATGAAAAATTATGGGATTTATCGGGTTTTGTCTCGTCATCAGATATGGAGAGCGCCCTTGAGTCTATTGTCGTGTGAAATTTTTTTACTAATTTTGATATTCTATAGCCGGAATAAAAGTAAACAATATATAATCAGCATATTAGTATGAAAAATTATCCCACCCAAAGCATTCGGAATGTGGTTTTACTAGGTAGTACCAAATCCGGTAAAACCACACTTGCAGAAACAATGATGTTTGAAGGTAAAGTTATTGACCGTAGAGGGTCTGTAGAGGCAAAAACTACAGTAAGTGACAATACCGAAATAGAACAAATTTATCAACGCTCGATTTATCCTACACTTCTGTATACGGAGTTTATGGATCACAAGTTAAATATTATTGATACTCCGGGCTCTGACGATTTCGTCGGGGGTGTTATCTCTGCTTTCAAGGTGGCAGATTCAGGAGTAATGATAGTAAATGCACAGCAAGGCGTTGAGGTTGGTACAGAAATACTTGCCCGTTATGCTGAAAAATATGGGAAGACACTTATCATTGGAGTGAATCAACTTGATCACGAGAAGGCTAATTGGGAAAATACCATTGATAGCCTTAAACAGGCATTTGGGAATAAAGTTGTTCCCGTTCAATTTCCGGTTGAGACAGGTCCCGGATTCAACTCATTCGTGGATGTCCTCAAGATGAAGATGTATGTATTCAAGGATGATAGTGGCACCAGAGAGGAGAAAGAGATTCCGGCAGAGCTTAAAGATAAGGCTGAAGAGATGCATCAGAATGTTGCAGAAATGGCAGCTGAGAATGATGAAGCTCTCATGGAGATCTTTTTTGACAAGGGTCATCTTTCTGAGGATGAGATCCGCGCCGGTTTGAAAATCGGCCTTCAGAAATGTGAGATCATGCCTGTTTTCTGCTTGTCAGGTAAAAAGGATATCGGAGTAAAGAGACTCATGGAATTTATAATCAATGTTGCCCCTTCTCCTGAGACAAACGTACAAAAACTTAAGGACGGGACCATTATTCCTTGTGATGTAAAAGGTCAGACGTCACTTTTCATATATAAGACATCTGTTGAGCAGCATCTCGGAGAGGTGTCGTATTTCAGAGTAATGTCTGGAAAGCTTATAGAAGGAGCAGATCTTACAAATGCAGAAAACGGATCCAAGGAGAGAATCTCTGCAATCTATGCAGTTGCTGGCAAGAAGAAAGAGAAACTTACAGAAATGACCGCCGGTGATATTGGTTGTACTGTAAAATTGAAATCTGTGAAAACCAATCAGACACTTAACGGTGGAGCCAATGAATGGGCATTTGAAGAGATCGTGTTCCCGCCATCAAAGTTCCGTACTGCCATCAAAGCCAAGGCAGAAAAGGATGAGGAGAAACTTGGTGAGATTCTCAACAGGGCACATGCTGAAGATCCTACAATTATTGTTGAATACTCAAAGGAGCTAAAACAGACAATCCTCAGTGGACAAGGTGAGCACCACATAAATATTCTAAAATGGCATCTTACCAATACACATAAGATAGAGGTTGATCTGCTTTCCCCTAAGATTCCTTACAGAGAGACAATTACAAAGGTTGCTACTGCTGACTACAGGCACAAGAAGCAATCTGGTGGTGCTGGTCAGTTCGGAGAGGTTCATCTTCTGATCGAACCTATTGTAGAGGGAGTACCTGCCAACAATAGGTTTAAAATTGATGGTAAGGAGCTCGTACTCAACCTTAAAGCTAAAGAGGAATATCCTATGGATTGGGGTGGCAAGCTGGAGTATCTTAACTGTATCGTAGGTGGTGCAATTGATGCACGGTTCATGCCAGCGATATTCAAAGGTATCATGGAGAAGATGGAGGAGGGACCTTTGACTGGTTCTTATGCGAGAGATATCAGGGTATTCATATATGATGGCAAGATGCACCCGGTTGATTCAAATGAAATCTCATTCAAGCTGGCTGGAAGGAATGCTTTCAAGGAGGCTTTCAAGAAAGCAGGTCCTAAGATCATGGAACCTATCTACAATATTGAGGTCCTCGTACCAAGCGACTGTATGGGTGATGTAATGAGTGATCTTCAGAACCGTAGGGCTATGATCGAGGGAATGAGCAGTGAAAAGGGTTTTGAGGTACTTAAGGCCAGGGTTCCACTTGCTGAGCTTAACAAGTATTCAACTACATTGAGTTCACTTACTTCCGGAAGAGCAACCTTCACCATGAGCTATGCAGACTACCAACAAGTTCCTGCTGAGGTTCAGGATAAATTGCTCAAGGAATACGAGGCAAGCGAAAAAGACGAGTAACGGATCAATGATTCGCGCAGAGAATATAAAAAAATCATTCGGGAACCTTCAGGTTTTAAAGGGGATATCCCTTGAAGCAAAAGAAGCTGAGGTTTTAAGTATAGTTGGAGCAAGCGGGGCAGGTAAGTCCAGCTTGCTCCAAATACTTGGAAGCCTCTCTATTCCTGATTCCGGCAAGGTTTATATTGACAATACAGACATATTTTCTCTTGGCTCAAATGCCCTCTCTGATTTCAGGAACAGGAGAATCGGGTTTGTTTTTCAATTTCACCATCTTTTACCTGAGTTCTCGGCCGTTGAGAATGTCATCATTCCGGCGATGATTGCAAAAGAGAGTTTCAGGTCGGCAAAAGAAAGAGCTAAAGAGTTACTTGTTTCATTAGGTCTTGGTGACAGACTGGAGCATAAACCTGGAGAACTAAGCGGCGGCGAGCAGCAGCGCGTTGCAATAGCAAGAGCGCTCATAAACCGCCCATCAGTGATCTTTGCTGATGAACCCTCAGGTAACCTTGATACGAACACCAAGAAAGAGATCCATAACCTCTTCTTTGATTTGCGTGATAAGTTCAATCAGACAATTATTATAGTGACGCATGACCGTGATCTGGCCAGCATGAGCGATAGAACACTTGAAATGCGTGACGGAGAGTTTATCTGATGTCTCACTATTTCTGCTTCAAGAGATTCAGGATAAGGCAGGATATCTCTGCCATGAAGGTCAATACTGATAGTGTTCTGTTGGGTTCCTGGGCATCTGTTACTGGTGAGAGAAAAATAAAAAAAGTTCTGGATATTGGTACAGGGACTGGAGTAGTTGCTTTGATGATCGCCCAGAGGCTTTCAGATATTGCAGACGATTTTAATGTTGTTGCCATAGACATAGATCCTTTATCGGCAGAGGAGGCTGCGATAAATTTCAAAAATTCTCCATGGTCATCGGAAATGACAGCGATGGAGTATTCCCTTCAGGATTTCCAGTCAAAAACAGAGGGAGATACTTATGACCTGATAGTTTCCAACCCTCCCTATTTTACGGATTCATTAAAGGCTCCATCTGCAAGACGTAGTGTTGCAAGGCATAATGATGATCTCCCTTTTTGTGTGATAATTGAATCTTCAAGGAAATTGTTGAATGATTATGGTAAACTTGATGTAATACTACCTGCAGAAGAGACTGAGAGGTTTATAAGAGAGGTGAAAGGAGCAACATCTGCCTTAGCCTCGTCGCTTTTCATTACAAGGATCTGCAATGTGAAAACAATAGATAGTAAGAAAGAAAAGCGTGTAATTATAGAGCTCACTAAATTACCTCAGGATATAAATGTTCAGGATATTGGAGGGTGCATTAATGAGGAACTTATAATCAACGAATATGATGGTGTTACAAAAACGGCAGAATATAAGAAACTTACCGGAGATTTTTATCTGTCAAACTGATTCATTCCGCCTCCTTTGCGAAGATCACGAATCAATTTTATCCTGAAATCTTCTTCGGCCTTGTATATTTTAGCAACTTTTTCAACAGGTAGCACTTTAAGGAACTCTTCGAAATATTTTCTTTGTATAAATCCTTCAGCGGCATAACTCCCTACATAATTATCCAACATTTTCCTCAGGCTCTCTTCTGCATTTGGCCTGTTTGAATTAAGTATCATACAAACAGCTTTCAGGCTACGTTGAATCCTTTTATGTGCAGCCTCTCTTTCGTCCCAGTATTGATTGTATACTGGCCAGAACGCAGCAGCCTCTCTTGGGGTTAGCTCAAGCTCGGTTGTGAAGAATGCAATTTTGGCGCTTTGTATCTGCTCGTACCTTGATATTTTATTACCTTCCTGTTGCTCCATAGGCTGAGCGAGGGAAATCGCAGAGAGGCAAATAGCAAAAGTCAGAATTAATATCTTTTTCATAATGCATTAGTTTATTCGAGTGAAGCGAGATAGAGCAGTGAGGCATCTGTATTAAGATACTCCTCTATCTGATCAGGATCGATTTTTTTGGATTGTGTAAGAGAGTCAAGATCTTCATCATAAAAGTCAATAAAAGAGCTGCTGAGCTGATTTTCTTGAAGTAGTTCAGTATTCGGATTTGATACATTTAAAGTTTTGTCCGGAGTAAAAATTTTGAGAGTGCCATATCCTATCAATAGAATAAAACAAAATGTCGTAGCGAGTGCTAAATGTGGTTTTACAAATGACCACCATCCTGCCTTTGGTGCGTCCGAGATTCTTTCCTGCACAGCGTTTTCAAGGAAGTTGAAATAACCCTCAGGAATCGAGAACGGATTCTCTTTTAATTTTGGTTGGTCTATGTTAAATTTTTCTTTCATACCCCTTTGACTATGTAAAACTAAAAAGGATTAAATAAGTTCTTGAATAGATTCTTCAATTTTTTTAGCAGCGTGGTGGTAAGATGCTTTGAGAGCCCCTACAGAAGTGCCTAAAATCTCAGAAATTTCTTCGTATTTAAGTTCTTCAAAATATCGCATGTTGAAAACAATCCTCTGTTTATCCGGAAGACGGAGAATTGCCTTCTGCAATGCTTTTTGGGTAGCATCCCCGTTGAAATATACATCTGACTCAAGAACATTTTCAAGTTGTCTTGAGTAGTCCGAGAGAGAGAGGAACGTCCTTAACTTTTTTTTCTTCAAGTACGTAAGAACCTCATTTGTTGCGATTCTGTATAACCACGTAAAAAGCCTCGACTCTTCCCTGAATTCAGGGAGTGCATTCCACGCCTTTATTAGTGTATTTTGAAGAAGGTCGTTGGAATCATCATGAGAGATAACCATTTTTTTAATATGCCAGTATAGCCTCTCTTCATATTTTTTAACGATAAGGTTAAAAGCATAATGCTCTTTTCCCTCTTCTCTGAAGAGTATCAGGATATCCTTATCGTCCATTTTGCTATTTTCTGGCTGTTACATTTTTTACTGCTTCAATTATACTTGCAGAATCCAGTTTGTACTTTTTCATCAGTTCGGCTGGTGTTCCGCTTTGACCGAATTCATCGTTTACAGCAACAAATTCTACCGGTAACGGATTCTCTTTTGCAAGTACTCCACAGATAAGCTCTCCCAGCCCACCGGCTATAAGATGCTCCTCCGCAACCACGACTGCCTTTGTCTTTGAAGCTGATTCTAAGACAGCTTTGGTGTCCAAAGGTTTAATGGTATGTATATTTATAAGCTCGGCAGATATCCCGATTTTTTCAAGTTCCTGTGCAGCAAGAATTGCTTCCCAAACTAAATGTCCTGTGGCAAAAATTGTCACATCCTTTCCATCGATAAGTTTTAAAGCTTTTCCAATTTCAAATACTTGATTTTCCGGTGTGAAATTTGGTACAGAAGGACGGCCGAAGCGTAAATATACCGGACCTTTATAGTCTGCTATAGCAATTGTAGCAGCTTTGGTCTGGTTATAGTCACAAGGGTTGATTACCGTCATGTCAGGGAGCATTCTCATCAGACCGATATCCTCCATTATCTGGTGTGTTGCACCATCCTCTCCTAAAGTAATACCGGCATGGGAGGCGCATATCTTGACATTGGTTTTGGAATAAGCTACTGTCTGCCTTATCTGGTCATAAACACGGCCTGTGACAAAATTGGCGAAAGACCCGACATAGGGAATCTTGCCACTCAGGGCAAGTCCTGCTGAAACACCAATCATATTGGCTTCGGCGATTCCAGATTGAATGAACCTTTCCGGGAATTCTGCAACAAATGCATCCATCTTGAGGGATCCAGTAAGATCTGCACAAAGAGCAACAACATCCGGGTTTTTGCGACCGACTTCAAGAAGTCCGGCTCCAAATCCCGACCTTGTATCTTTATTTCCTGTATTTATAAAATTCTCTTTCATCCACAAATAATTTTTGATGTATTTTAAGATTAAAAATCACCGAGAGTCTCTTTCAACTGACTTAGGGCCCGTTCTGTCTGTTCTGCATTTGGG
>Ga0172381_10005972_pt1 | contig 12264 bp, 12 predicted proteins | sample Leawel6488metaG_FD_119754 | JGI IMG/M metagenome (GOLD analysis project Ga0172381, IMG submission 119754) | Leachate microbial communities from a municipal landfill in Southern Ontario, Canada - Leachate well 64-88 metaG | ecosystem: Engineered > Solid waste > Landfill > Unclassified | place...
GCAATTCTTGAAGTCAACCAAACAATATTAGGTGTTTCCGTCCCCTTAAGCGGTAAATGAAAAAGGCTAGTTAATTCTTCCGTACCTAATAAAAAACTAAGATTGTCTCTAAAGCGCCGATAAATAAAATCGTCAATAATTCGATGCTGATTGCCGGTATAGATACGGGAAAAATTATTTCCGTAATTATAATTATTATATTCGTTATAAACATTTGATAGATTCTCCAAATAATATGCCGCCTTTTCTTTTGTTTCCGCACAAGCCACTAAACGTAAATTAACTTCTAGTCCGGCTTTTTGATTTTTTTCTTCAATCATTTTAAGCATCTCCTGCTCAACGGCTGTTAAATATTTTGTTGCCTGCATGCCAGGCTGCTGATTTTTTGACTGTTTAATTTTTGGAGGAAAAAAAGCATAATACATTGCCCAAAAAGGATTACTCGCTCGAAGTCCATGCCAAACAGAACCATAGCGATTAATCATACTGGAAGTTCGCTTGCTAGCTTTATGCCATCCACCCGGAGCGCTACGAACGATATACTGAATCGAAATGCTTTCTTGTCTATCTAACTTTGATAAAACATTGATGATTGAATTAAGCGGATCAACCGACATTTTCTCATATGTCTTCAATGATAAAACGAATTGATTTTTAGTTTTAAGATAAGCCGCGGCAACATAACCGTTAGGGACAAAAGAATTATAATCTGTTACTTCTTCTAAGACCGCATCGGGATAATGAGCAGTGATTTGTTTTTCTAAATATAAGGCATTTTTTTCCGGCGCGACTGCATAAAAATAAATTTTCCCATGTTCCGCCACTATCTCAAAAGAAAAATGATCATCTCGGCCTAAAAACCAACTAAGAAAACCTCTTTGGGCGCGTAAACCGCCAATCGCCGAAAAAATTGTTTCCCCCTTAGCAATTTCTTCTTTTAACTGCTGGATAGTTCCCTCTTTATCTTCGTCTTTTGGTTTTTCTTTAGGAAGTTTAATCAAAAAAAGTTTATGTTTAAAGTGATTTCTTCCCAATCCAAAAAGTCCGACAAATTTCCGAGCTAAAAATAAAAGGAGTATCAAAAAAACAAAGACGGCTGCGCCTTGCAAAATTATAATGGGATCAAGATATGTGCTTGGATCTTCCATAAAAATTTATTTATCTTCTATCTTTTAAATGCAGAATTTTATCTGCCTTTATCTTTACTTCTTGTTCTAGAAAAAATTTATTTATTCCAGTTACTAAAGACAGCCATTTTCTAATTAAAGCTACTATCTTATTAATTTTTACTTTTGTCTGATTTAAAAGCTTACTAATTTTAGTGACGGTTTCTTCGCCCTCCTTTTGGAAAACTTTTTGCTCCTCGGGCTTCATTTTTAAAAATACCTCACCCAAGCCTTCCGCTAAAATACTATCTATTGCCGCTTCTTGTTTTTTCTGCCAATCAGATGCTGCCGGTGCTGGATTAAAATTACCGACATCTTTTCTTTCTATCGGCTTAGTTGGTACTTCTATTTTTCTTTGAGCGGCCGGCAAAATACGCTCGATTTTATTTTCCGAGCTTGATATTTTTTCAACTTTAGTAAGCTCCGGCTTTATCGTTTCAAAAGTCGGTTTTCCAATCTTTATTTCTCCGGCCATATTTATTAATTAGCAGTAATCGCCTCAACAGGACAATTAGCGGCCGCATTTTTTGCGCAATCGGTCGTTTCTTCTTTAACAACTTCCGATTTACCACTAGCCCCCATCACAAAAGTTTCCGGACACATACCGGCACATAAACCACAGCCGATACACTTGTCTTGATCTACTTTTACCATATTTTTTTTATTAATTTTTTGGTTAATTTTTATGTCTTTATTATAGCATAACTCTCAAAAAATAAAACCCTGTTTCTGACCCTAAGATTGGCTATAAAATACCATATATTTGACAATTTTTCGTGCATAAGTTATATTTAAGTAACAAAGTTTAAATTAACCTTAATCAACCCCTAAAGTGCTAGTCCTCTGGCTAGCATTTTCAGTGTAAATCAATCTATATGTCACATAAGAAAGCCGCTGGGTCAACCTCGTTGGGCCGCGAATCAGAAAGCAAACGTTTAGGCGTTAAGTTAACTGATGGCGAATGGGCTAAGACAGGCGCAATCATTATCAGACAACGTGGCACTAAATATCATCCTGGCCTTAATGTTGGTATTGGCGGAGACGATACTTTATTTGCTCTTAAAAATGGTTTTGTTAAATTTACTACCAAAAAGTTAAGAAAATTCAACAATACCCTTAAATCTACTAAAATTGTTAATGTTATTCCTTTAACTGACGCAAAACGTGAAGAATTAAAGAAGGCTGCCAAAGAAACCGTTGCTAAAAATGCCGCTAAAAAGGCTATAAAAGCTTCTTCCAAGAACGCCATCAAGAATGCCGCTAAGAAAGTTGCTAAAACTAAGGCAAAAAAGGCTAACCCTAAAAAGGCTATCAAATAAACTTTTTTCTCCAATATAACAAAAATAAGCTCATAACTGGGCTTATTTTTTGTTGTGCTTGACTTATTTTATAAAATTTGACCCACTGGCGCCAAAAATGATATAATGACAAAAAAGGGCAACCACCGGTTGAACCCTTTTTTCTTAATATTTTTGATAGTTTTTACTTCCCTATTACTAGTTAATTCCTGCCTCTCCTGTTTATTTATCCCCTTTACAAACTTCCATAAATTCAACAAATAATGGATGCGGATTTAATGGGCGAGAAATATATTCCGGATGGAATTGAACACCGATAAAAAACGGATGACTAGTAATTTCTACCGATTCAACAATTTGTCCATCAGGCGAAGTACCGGCAACTATCAAACCTAATTTTTCAAAAATATCACGATAGTCATTATTAAATTCGAAGCGATGACGGTGACGTTCGGAAACAATTTTATTGGCACCAAAACGGGCATAAGCCTTAGCTAAATGTGTTCCTGGCTTAATCTTACAAGGCCAACCGCCTAAGCGGATAGTTCCCCCATATCCCTTTTCTTTAATTAATTTTGCCTGCCCGGGCATGATATGAATAACTGGATTACTGGTTTTTGGATCAACTTCGGAAGAATTAGCATCTTTTAAGCCGGCCACATTGCGAGCAAACTCAATACCTGCCATCTGCATACCATAGCAAAGACCGAAATATGGGACTTTATTTTCTCGACAATATCTGATTGTCTTTATCTTTCCTTCGGCACCGCGTGAACCCCAGCCCTGAGGAACGATTATTCCATCCATTCCCTTCAAAATTTTAGTTCCCTCGGTTTCAACTTCTTCAGCACTTAACCAATGAATTTTTGCTTTACAATGATTATAAGCACTAGCATGTTTGATCGCTTCAATAACAGAAATATAAGAATCACCGAAAGAAAAATCACCACTGGCAAAATATTTTCCGACTACTCCAATATTTACTACCGGATCTTTTATTTTGGAATTCATAACCATTTTTTTCCAAGCTTCATTATCACTTTTTTTCTTACGGACTGGTAATTCAAATTTCTCTAAAATACGCAGGCTTAAATTATCTTTTTCAAAATTGAGCGGAATATCGTAAATTGAATCCGCATCAGGCGCGGCAATTACCGCATCAAGGGGTACGCCGCAATTTATTGATAATTTCTCACGGCGAGACTGATCAATCGGTTTTTCGGCGCGAGCAACAATAAAATCTGGCTGGATACCGGCCGACTGTAAATTACGAGCGGCGTGCTGAGTCGGTTTAGTTTTCATTTCTCCAATCATGTTTGGTATCGGCAAATAAGAAACAAGAACAAAAAGCACATCTTTGGGGTGAAATAATTTCATAACCCGAGCCGCTTCCAGAAATAACAAATTTTCATATTCACCGACAGTGCCGCCGATTTCAATAATCATTATTTCTGCCTTTACTTTGGCAACCGCTTTTTCGATTCTATCACGAATTTCTTCGGGGATATGTGGAATAACTTGAACACATTTACCTTTATATCCAAGATTACGTTCACGGTTAATCACTGTTTGATAGACACGCCCAGTCGTCATGTAATTTTCTTTATAAATATTTTTTTCCAAGAATCTTTCATAATTACCGATATCTTGATCGGTTTCATCACCATCTTCAGTTACAAAAACTTCGCCATGTTCGATCGGGTTCATTGTACCGGCGTCTACATTAATATAAGGATCCATTTTAATGGCGCTAACATTATAGCCGCGCGCTTGCAAAATCTGCCCAATGGAAGCGGTGGTTACACCCTTACCAACTCCGGACATTACCCCACCGGTGACAAAAATATATTTTGTCGATTTTTTCTCTTTTTTTCCATTTTTTACTGTTTTTTTAGCTGAAGACATACTTATTGACATTTTAATATTATTATGGTATAAAATATAGTTAAGTTCTTTTCATATTTTTCTAATCCCCAAAAATCTAATACTATGGATAATTTTGATGATTCTATTTTTCTTATGGTTAATATGAACGGAAATAAATTGAAACTTATTCAGTTCTCCGGTAACTCATGTAACCTTATTTTCTCTTGTCCCTCGGACAAGCCAGAAGAAATGGCGGAACATTTGGCCGATAATTTCACTTCTCTTATCGATGGCGACCTAATTTCCATGAAAAATCCATGTTCCGGATGTAAAGCGAAAAAATGTTTCAGACGTCTAGGAAACCAACTCATTCCCGAGGATGACTTCTTAAACATCATCGAAATGGTCAAACGGGCACCCGGGGAAGAACTGGTTGAAGCTTGTATGGACAATATGGAAAACTATTAATCCAATAGTCCAAACGACTTTCTTATATAAAGGGCGACTCTTAACCAGAGCCGCCGTTTTTTTTATTTCTTTTTCTGTTTCAAAAGCTCCAAGGCTTTATTCATCTGCGGATCAACATTCTTATCAACATCTTTTTGTTCCAATTTAATTACAACACTTGGTGTAATTCCCTTTTCATCAATAGCATCTCCAGCTGGTGTCAACCATTTGGCGACCGTAATCTTTAGGGCGGAGCCATCGCTTAAATCCTGGAGGCTCTGAACCGAACCCTTACCATAAGTCTGTTCCCCGACTAAAGTTGCTTTTTTATAGTCTCTTAAGGCGCCAGCAACAATTTCCGAGGCTGAAGCGCTTCCACTATTAACGAGAACTATTGTTGGAATATTCTTTAAGCGAGCCTTTCCATTGGACGGATATTCATTACGTTTATTATCACTAAATTGTTCAGCGACAACTGGACCGGCGTCAATCCATTCCGAAGCCATAGCGACCGCCGTATCTAAATAACCCCCTGGGTTATTTCTTAAATCAAGAATTATCCCTTTTGGATTTTTAAGCAAAGCTTCATTAACGGCCGCATTAAATAAACCAAGAGTATCATCATTAAAATTTGTAACCTTAATTACAAATATTCCGTCACTACGCATTTCCGTTTTTACGCTTTTAACGATAATTGTATCGCGGGTAATAGAAATATCTTGTACTTTTGTGCTAGAACCACGGAGAATGGTTAACTTCACCTGTGTTCCCTTTTTCCCTCTTATTGCTTTGACAGCTTCATCAACAGTCAACCCGATGGTGGACGTTCCATTAATCGCATAAACTTTATCACCGGCGCGTAAGCCAGCTTTTTGAGCTGGCATACCATCAAGCGGAGCAATGATTGTTATAACATCATTTCTCATCCCGACTTCAGCGCCAATACCTTCAAATGTCCCCGCTAAATCATCGGCAAATTCCTTAGCGTCTGTCGGGTCCATAAACACCGTATAAGGATCATTAGCGGCGGCGGCCATTCCTTTTAGAGATCCATAAAAAATATCTTTATTTTTTATTTTATTCTTATCAACATGATTCTGTTTCAAGGAATCCCAGACTTCCCAATAAAGATTGAAGTCAAAGACATCATCGGGATTGGTAACAGCAGTATTGCCAGCCGCTTCTTCAGAATAAGCTAAAGTTCTTGAAATGCTGCCATTGTTTGCCAGTGTTTCTTTTTTTCTGCCGACATAAAAACCGCTCCAAAAAGTCGCCAATAGAACAGCGGCCATGACTAGGCCGGGAATTAATTTTTTAAAATTATTTTTCAAATTTTCACGATTTATTTTCATATATTTTTTATTTTCTAATAATTATCGGATTTTCTTCATTTCTTAAATCAATTAAACGGGACGGCTTTCGCTTTCTCGCGCGCCCAGCATTGATTACCAAGTCGGGCCGATTACTTTTACGGGGAAAATATTTATTTAATTTGCTAAAATCATTAATATTTTTTTCTCCGCTCAAATTAAGACTGGTTGAAACTAAGGGGCAATCAACCTTCTTTATTATTTTAATTAAAAATTTACTTTTAGGCAACCTAATGGCTAAGCCGTCAGAACCGCGAGTAAGCTCGGACGGTAATTTATTAAGGTCTTTTAAAATAACGGAAGTTGGTGGTTGATTTTTTGCCCAAAATTTTCTTAAAAATCTGGCTTGAACCGGCGAAATAGCAACATATTTTTTGGCCATTCTTAAATCATTCACCAATATAAGCAGGGGCTTTTTAGCATCACGTTTTTTAATACGATAAATTTGTTTTATTGGCTTGACAAGATTAGCCAAACAACTTAGGCCATAGATAGTATCAGTCGGTAAAACAATAACTTGCCCAATTTGTAAAGAACCGGCTATAAGGTCAAGCACGGCCGGTCTTATCCTCTTCGGATTTATTTCGATATGAGTCATGAAAAAATATTTACTCTAAATAATAGACTTTAGAGTCTTTAAAGCATCGGGTAGAATCGGTAAAATAATATTTACCATCTTAAGCAATGCCGGAGCAATAACGGAGTTTGTTAATTGTCCGCTTATGCCTAGTAAGTTACCGACAGCCGCATAGCGAGAAACAACATAAATTATCAATCCTAAAAATAAAGCTCCTTCAAAAAATCCCAACACTGCTCCGGCTAAATTATTTAAATATTTGCTGCCAGGAATTATCGCAATAAGATTAAAAGCTTTTTCAATTAACTTAAAAGCAAAATCCATCAACTTAGTAACAACCACAAACAAAATAATAAAAGAAAGTATCTTTCCTACAGCATCATGCCCGTTATAAATACTTTCACTCCAAGAAAAAAATGTAAGATAAAAATGACTAGCAACAAACGCACCGACAATCAAACCGACAACACGACCCAATAGATTGATCAATCCCTTAAATAGACCATTTAAAACGGTGCCTATAAGAACGACTAATAAGCAAATGTCGAGGATTGACATATATTTTTTATTTTAGAAACGCGTTAATTATAGACGCGGAAAAAGAGATTCTCCTTTTTTTATTTGTTCAGCTAAAAATTGTGTTTGAATTTTCTGAGCGGTGCCCGGGATAAACGGTTCCAACAAATAAGAAATATTTAATATCGTCTGAGCCAACGGACGCAAGATACTTTCAATTTCTTTTTTGTCGGTCATTTTCCAAGGAGTTTTTTGACTTAGTTCTTCATCGCAAGCTTTTATTTTTTCCCAAAGTATCTGCAGCGCTTCATTAAAACGATATTCCTTAATGCTCACCTCAAACTTTCTAACGGTCTCGGTTATTGCCCCATCCTCAAAATTAACTTTCAAGTTAGTCTTAATTTCATTCTTTTCTAGAAGATTAGATACACGCGCCACTAGGTTTCCTAAACCATTAGCTAAATCAGCATTATACCTTCCCTGAAATTTTTCCTCGCTATAATCGCCGTCTTCAAACGGGGACATTTCGGCTAAGAGATAGTAACGGACAGCTTCAGTTCCATATTTATCGACTAATTCATAAGGATTAACGAAATTACCTAGACTTTTACTCATCTTTTGGCCATTCATGGTTAAGAAGCCAAAAACTAAAATCTGTTTCGAATTCGGTAATCCGGCTGACATTAACATCGCTTGCCACATCGCTGCTTGCGGACGAAGATTATCTTTGCCGCAAACCTGCAGCCCGGGCCAATATGTTTTATAATCCCCGGATTCATCCGGCCAACCAAGCGTAGAAATATAATCTACTAAGGCATCAAACCAAACATAAACTACCTGACTATCATCTCCGGGGACAGCAATACCATGGGGCATCTTTTCTTTAACACGTGAGATACTAAAATCCTGCAAACCGCCTTCGACAAAAGTCTTAATTTCTTTTAAGCGTCCGCTAGGCAAAACAAAAGTGGGATTATTATTATATAACTCTAGAAGCTTATCGGCATATTTGGAAAAACGGAAAAAATAATTTTCCTCATTAATAATTTCTATGTCCATATTAGGGTGTAATGGACAATGTCCATTGTCTAATTCCGAATCAGTTTTTTCCATTTCACAGCCAACGCAATATTTTATCCGATACAATTTTTTATAAATATCGCCATTAGCTTCGCAGCGACGCCAAAATTCTTGCACGGCGACGGTGTGGTGCGCGTCTGTCGTTCGAATAAAGTTTGTATAAGATAAATTTAACTTTTCTTTTAACGGGCGGAATTTTGCCGAATATTCATCACAATAAGCCTGAACATCCATCCCTAATTCTTTAGCTTTCTGGTATATCTTTGAACCATGTTCATCTGTCCCGGTATTAAAAAATATAACCGCGCCTCTTTGGGCTTCGTAGCGAGCAAGGACGTCAGCTTTTATCAACTCAGCGGCATACCCGATATGCGGTTCGGAATTTATGTAAGCCAAAGTGCTAGTAATATAAAAATGTTTATCCATATAAAAATCTTAATTTTATTTTTTTCTTATCAAAACAACGAATTCACCTTTTAGATTATTGGGGTCGGCATTTATTTCTTTTAGAACACTGGCGGCTGTCCCATTATAAAAAGATTCGTACATTTTTGTCAGTTCGCGCGCGACCGATACTTCTAGCTCTGTTTTATCGCGAACTATTTCCAATTCTTCCAATAATTTTATGATTCGATGTTTTGACTCATATAAAACAACCGGATAATCACTGGTCATTATTTCTTTGAGCATCGTTTGTCTTCCTTTTTTATTCGGCAAAAAACCCAAAAAAAGAAAACGATCAAACCCGACGCCGGCAATCGATATTGCGGCTGTCAGAGCAGCTACGCCGGGTACGCTTTCAATTAAAACACTGTCACCAAATTCTTTTCTGACCACCGAAACTAATTTACTGCCCGGGTCAGATATTCCCGGCGTTCCGGCGTCGGTAACCAGCGCCAGATTTTTTCCTTCTTTAAGCAGTGAAATTATCTTATCGACTTTAATATCGCCGGAATGCTGGTGGTAAGAAATCGTCGGCGTTTTGATTTCATAATGATCAAGTAATTTTCTGGTCACCCGCGTATCTTCGCATAAAACAAAATCCGACTCTTTTAATGTTCTTAAAGCGCGTAAAGTTAAATCTTCTAGATTACCGATTGGTGTAGCAACTATTCGTAAAATACTCATAAAATTATTCCATGTTCTCCCTTCTCTCCCGGATGTATTTTGTCCAATCCTCGCCAACATCTATTAATATCTTAAATGGGGCCTCAAGGATAAAATCAAATATAAAAACGAAGACATTTATCTTGGAAAAACTGCTGGATAACCATTTACCGGCCATAGTAATCGGCATATAAAACAAATCGACCAAAAAAGTAAGTAAATTTTCTTTACGTTCAACAATCATAAGTTCTTTAACACCTTTAGTGACAACAATGCTAAAGAAACTGACAAAAGCCAAGAAGAACAAGAAAATAATTACACTAACCCAATTAAAATTCAAAAGGGCCAAAGCTTTGATAATAACATAAACAGAAAAACAGAACGAAGCTGCATAAATTAAACCGAAGAAAATCGAAGCGACAATATTACGTTTAGTCGGCTTACGAAGAATAATTGGTTGTTTTTTTTCTTTCCCGGCGAAAGCAATTTCCTTAATACCACTAATAATTTTATTAGTATTATTTTCACCCGGTAGCCTCGACATCAGAACGATAAAAAATAACAAAACGGCCGGGAAAGAAATATTTATCGCGAGCGCCATCCAATTAACTGCCTCGCCGAATAATTTAACTGCCGGAAGTTCAATGGCAAAAACAAAAATAGATTTCGTAAAAAAGATGTAAATAATACTGCGACCGGCACGTTTCCACAAACGATTTTTAGCTTTCTTATATTTTTCATTGCAAACTTTTTTTAGGCTAGCAATAAAATTCTTCTCGCTCTTTTGGAGTTCGCTATAAACTTTAGTTGGATCGCTTTCAATCGTTTCCGATAAGATAGAAAAATAAAGTGCGTAGACTCTAACTATCTTGTCTAGCTGTTTGGCTAAGGGGTGATTTAATTGCTGCTCGACCATAGTATCAATCTTTTCTATTCTATCGGCAATAAGTTTTATTTTCTGGTCATCTTCGGAATCTAAAACTTCTTTCTCGCGCAATTCGGCCCATTCACCATTATAATATTTAAATAGGATAAAGCTTAACATGTCTCTATCCAACTTTAAATAAGTACGCCCAATGCTTAAATATATTTGGATTTCCAAATCTTCTTCATAGGGGAGATTAGCCGGAAGCTTGATACTTTTAGACAAAACATCAAAAAGATTATTAACAATTATTTGTTTAGTAAGATTAGGAGCAAGATTTTCTTCAATCTCACAAGCCGCCAAATCAAGCAGCCAGTGAATCAAATAGTTTTTTTTGTTTAATAAATCCTTAGCTCTATTTATATCCGTCTTAAAATTCAAAACTGAACTCATGTTCAAAGAAAGACAATCCTTAAGGCGAAGATATTTTTCCAAAATGACAGAAACTTCATTTATCTTTGTTTCCGGGATAGAATTATTCGGCAAATATCCACCTCTGATAAGTTCATCCATTAGATGCTCAACGATTTCTCCGCTTTTGGCACTCTTAATAATGGCGCCCTCAATCATTACTTGGCGGCGTAAAATTCGAGCAATAGCATTCTTGCGAACCAGATGTTCTTCTTCATAATCGACAGCATTACGAATTTTTTCATAAAAAAAGGCCACCCGAGAAACAAGGCTTGAAACCTGAATTCTGGGAATATCATCATCGACTTCCTCTTTTTTATTCTGTTCGCTATAGATTACTTGAAATAATTTTTTAGCGCTTTCATTGAGCTCTACCGGAGTTAATTCCTCGGCTCTTTTTATTAAATTTGGGCTAACCATATAAAAATATAAACTAATTTATAGTCCGATATTATTGTATCGTGTTTACTTACAAAAGGCAAACCAAGCCCTATCTACCAGGGCTTGACAACCAACTCCTAATTTTGTAATATTGGAGTAGATAAATAAGGTGACCGGAAGGTCATTTTTAAATACCAATTTTAGCTAATATGAACAAATTATCCAATTACATCAAAGAATCGATTGCCGAGATGAAAAAAGTCACCTGGCCGACGAAGAAAGAAACTTATAACTATACCCTTCTGGTCATCGGGATCAGCATCGGTGTATCCCTGTTTTTAGGTCTCTTGGACTATCTATTTACTATCGGCTTTAGTTTTTTTATCACTAAATAACAAAAAATTAATCGTTTAATCGTTCTTAAATTTATCTTAAATTTATGGCCAAGCAATTATTAAATCAGGGCCGACGTTGGTACGTCATTCATACCTATTCCGGGTATGAAGAAAATGTTGCTCAAAATTTAAAACAAAGAGTTGAATCTTTGGACATGGAGGACAAAATCTTCAATATTCTGATTCCGACTGAGAAAAAAATAAAAATAAAAAATGGCAAACGCAAAGTTTCTGAAGAAAAAATCTTTCCGGGCTACATCTTGGTTGAAATGATGGTTACTGACGAATCTTGGTATATAGTTAGAAACACCCCTAACGTTACTGGCTTTATTGGCACCGGCACTATTCCAACTCCAATCAGCGAAGAAGAAGTCAAGGCCTTACAGAAAAGAATGGGGGTTGAAGATCCTAAATTTCAAATCGACGTTATTATTGGCAGCCCAGTTAAAATCAATGAAGGACCGTTTAAAAATATGGAAGGAAAAGTTACTGCCGTTGATGAAGCCCGAGGTAAAATTAAAGTCTCTGTTTCTCTCTTCGGTCGCGAAACTCCGGTTGAATTAGATTTCTTGCAGGTTAAAAAAGTTTAGTAAAATAAAAGTTTAATGAAAAAGAGCGATGCTTCTGCGCTCCAAATTAATAAATTATATGGCAAAGAAAATAAAAACAAAAATAAAATTACAGATTGCCGGCGGTCAAGCTAATCCAGCTCCTCCAGTCGGTCC
>Ga0172381_10005973_pt1 | contig 12263 bp, 8 predicted proteins | sample Leawel6488metaG_FD_119754 | JGI IMG/M metagenome (GOLD analysis project Ga0172381, IMG submission 119754) | Leachate microbial communities from a municipal landfill in Southern Ontario, Canada - Leachate well 64-88 metaG | ecosystem: Engineered > Solid waste > Landfill > Unclassified | place...
AAACAGCTAGTTTCGGTCCTTTATCAGATGAATAACTGTAAATTATAAGAGAGCCGTTATTGTTTGGTTTTGAGGTTAACCCAAACACATTACCAAAAACCTTAGAAAAGGTTTTTGTTTTTGTGTTTAATGTGTAAGTGCTTCCTTCTGCCAAGAAAGATGGTTTTGTGGTTAGGTAAACATTATTATTACTATCCCAATCTGATAACCATTCGGTAAAGGGAGAATTAAATATTTGTGTTTTTTGCCCCGTTTCAAAATCTTTTAACATACCAATAACAGCATTATTGCTTTCAACTAAATAGAAGGCCTTTTTCCCATCCCTCGAAAGGCTAATGTCTGTAACTCCAGATGGTAAATATTCCCCTTTTGATTTTCCCATAGTGGCCATAAAGCTACTGATTTGATTGTCGGTCGAAAGATAGCGGTAAATAATTGTATTTCCTGTTTGATTGAAGTAAGCATCATAGATAGACGGGATAGTTGAATTTGATATTTTTTCTTCCACTTTGTTGTCTAAGTATTTTTTATAAATATGCCCATTCTTTTTTTCGGAATATCTGACGGACGGAACTATTTCATAATTTTCTCTTTCCTCAATTGATGTTTTGTAAAAATGGGGGGCTGTTGTTTCGTCTATTTCTCCTGTTATGGGTAAATCATTTAATTTTTGAAAATTTTCAATCGCCTTTTTAAAGGCAGGTCCAAATACCCCATCAAGAGTAAGTGGTGGTTTAATAGATAATATTTCATTTAATATTTTTTGAATTTCTTTTCTACCCAAAACAGTTGTTGCATCTATTGTTGTTCTTATTTCTCTGGCCGGTTCATCGTAATTAATAGGTCTTTTTTCTAACAAAAACATTGCCCCAGCGATTGGAAGGTTGGTTATTTGGTAAAACTTAGAAACTTCTTTTTCTGTCTCGTTTGGGTTTGTATTCTCGTTATTTTTTGTTTCTGTTTGGTCTTGGTTTAAAATACCAGAATTATCAAATGTTGGGTAACTTGAATCACCTGTTTTGTTTTCTATCTCTGGCACCTCACTTTTTTTGTTGAACCATAAATAAACCCCAAGTATTATTAAACAGGTTGTTAATATTGTGATTATTAAAATTATTTTTTGTTTCTTTTGCATAATTAATTTATTTTTACACTCATTCCTGTTTTAACATAAGGAAGCAACGCTAAAATATCAGAGTTTGTTAATCGTATACACCCATTTGTTTTTGTTAATGTCCCTTTTTTGTTTCCATGAATACCAATACCTCGATATTCCCCATTTTCTTGTTTTGGGTTCAGTAACCAGAAGCTAGCCCCCATATTTGAGCATGATTGATTGTAGACTGGTTTGTTGTTTCCTTCTGTTTTTATACTGACGATATCCCAATTTCCTTTTGGTGTTTTTTTATCTCCAACCTTACCTTTACCAATTTCTGCATAACTATAGCCACCGGATCCAACTCCAGGAAGCATGCTTGTTTTGTATTTAAGATATTGATTTTCCTTTTTTAGTATAATTATAAATTTATTTTCGGAAGACGAAACCTCGAAAGAATCAATCGCCCAACCATCGTTTTTAATTTTATTAATAGTATTAGTTACCTCAGGGTTAACGGGCGTAGAGGTTTCATAAGTCCCATCACCTGTATTACATTTTGAATCCGTACTACCATCACCCGAGTCTGGTAGATCAATAGAAACTTGCTTTATAAATAAACCCTTGTTTCCAATTAGATCTGGGCTAATGGTATTTAAAATAGCAAATGCTCCAATAGCAATTAAGAGACCTAAAATAGAGTTAGTTATTTGCTCCTTAGCTTTGCCTTTGCCAAAAATAGAGTCCTGACCCATATATTTTATACCACTGACGATAAGCATAACAACGGCAATAGCTGAAATAATTCCAATCGCCAACAAAAATAGTTTATTAAGATAGTCCCCAACAAATTTATCAGATTCTGGGTCATAACTAACATAATCTAAACCAGCTTCTTTAATTGGAGCAAGCAAGTTGTATCTATCAGATGTATCTCCGGCTGTGCCTTCCTCCGTGTCTTCTATCGGGTCTACTTCTTCTGGTGTTCCACTTTCTTTACATTCGGTTTTACAACCACCCCCTGTTGTACACAATTCTTCACTGGCAAAACTCAAAGAAGTTCCATTTATTGTTTGACATGTCCATACTGTTGTAGCACTGGCAAGGTTAAAATAAAATAAGGATAAAAATATAAAAATTATTTGACTTGTTTTTTTCATATTAAAAATTTATTTTTAAAGACCCATAAACATCTTGAAACATATTGTTTATGTGGTAAACATATAGATTGATAATAGCATAACCATTACGAGATGTCGGCCTGATAGATAACTCATTTTTTTTAGTTGGGGTTTCGATTGCTTTTTTATTTATTGTCCACTCATAAATAAATTTACTAGGGTCTTCTTTTACTAAAAGATAATATGGTTCAGCTGCGATAGTTAGTTCGTCTTCTTCTGTTTTAGAGTCTTCCATAATGGCATTGCTGTAATCTACCCCTAAGGCTGGATCTTTTTTATAAAAAACAATTTCTGGATTAAAAAGCATAATCTCTATGTTTTTTTGTGCAACATAGTCTCCTTGAAGAGAGGAAGCAGTTACAGTAATATTGTCTTTTTTATCAAACATACTGTTTCTAAAGGTGTAATAGTTTCTATTGTAGCCAGAGCTTCCTGTGATGGTTTTATCCTTGTTTTTCCAGACAAAAGAAAAATCTCTGTAGTTTTTTGTTGTCGGGATAGCTACTACCTTTATGGTGCTTTTGGTTGTTGGTAGGGTTCTTCCTTTATAAAAAGGAGGAGTATATCCATTAACGGATTCCCAAAAGACATCTATTTCTGACGGTTTAATATAGACTGTTTTTTTAATAGTAGAAGATCCGGGTGGTGTTATGCTAATGGTAAATTTTGTAGAAGAGTCAGAGGCTGGAGCTTTAAATTTATAACTAGTTTTTCCTATCCCAGATGAAACAATCCCTGTTTCGCTTTGCCAAGTAATAGTGGCTTTGTTTAAGTCTGTTGCGTAGCTAGATAGATTAATGGTGACATCTTGAAAAGGTTGTGGGTTTTTCGGAGATGTTTCAACTGTGATTTGATTTTCTCCTATTTGTATCTGGTTAGCCGAAAAAACAACACTAGATCCAAAGATAATAATGAGCAGGGAAAATAGTTTAATTGTTGTTTTTAGCTTTAAAAATCTCACTTTTATCATTATACAACAAGATTAAGCTTAAATAAATAGGGCTATTGCCTTGAAGCCCTAAGTTCCTCTTTAGCTTTTTTAATTGCCAATATTTGAGAAGGATCAGAGGTGATTATTTGGTCTTCGGTATAGGATGCCATCGTTTTGATGGCGACATGTTTTAATCCAACAAAGAATATTCCCTCTCCAACATTCGCTTCAAGAAGCAAATACTTTTCCTCATCTGTTAGATTAAATGTTTTTTGAAGAACATCAATGGTCGATGGTGATTGCTTCAAGAGTAATTGCATAGAAGAGTTGGTGATAATAGGTATACCGTAAGGGCTTTTCATAAAGTCACCGACATCTTGAGTGATAGTGGCCAACCCAAGCCAGTATTTTCTTCCCCTTTTTGCGATTGAGAACAAGAAAGAGGCTGTATCTTCAGATTTCATCATCCACCAAGCTTCATCGACAACAAGGAGCCTTTTTTTAATATTTCTTCTGACGGCATTCCAAATATGGTGGGTTACTATATACATAGCTGCTGGTTTCAGCTCATCTTCCATATCACGAACAGAAAAGACAACAAATTTTCTATTAATATCAACATTAGAGGGCTGGTTTAAAAAAGATGCCCAGCTCCCATGGGTAAATTTTGAAAGTCTTTGAATAACGGACTCACTCCCCTCCATTCCAGACAAGACGATTTCAAAGTCTGACAATAAAGGGGGCTCTATATTAGAAAAATCTGAATCAGCGGTAATATCTTTAAGCGCGTATGTTTCTGTAATAGCACGGTCAATCAAAGAATCTTCCTCGGGAGTTAATCCACCGAGCATAATACGGAAAAGACCGACAAGGGTAATGGTGTTAGATCTTAAAACATCAGCTGGGGTTTCATCACCGACAGGTATTGGTAAATCAAATGGGTTGATATGGTGGTCGGATGAGAGAGCAATGTTGAAATAACGACCACCCACAGCTTCGGCTAAATATTCATATTCTCTTTCTGGGTCAATAACTATTATTTCAGTATCAAACATCAAGGACCTAATTATTTCTAGTTTAGTAGCATATGATTTTCCTGCACCAGCAGTAGCAAAAGTAACAGAATTAAAGTTTGGCAGAGAGTAACGATCAAACAAAACAAGACTAGAATTGTGTCTGTTGACCCCATATAAAATTCCCTTATCTTCTGTTAAGTCAAAAGAGACAAATGGAAAGATACTAGATAATGGTTCGGTGTTAAGTTTTTGGTGGACACCCAAGAGATCTGTTCCGAGAGGTATCGAGCTTTTAAATCCCTCGTCTTGTTGGAATAAAGATGGTTTTAAGTAAATTAGTTTAGATTCTAAAATAGATTTTATTTCGTTTTCGGTTTTAAACAAATCAGTTTCATTGTCGGCGTATATTGTGATATATAGACCAACATCAAACATTTTTTCTTGAGCCTGCATCAAATTGTCTCGTAATTCTTCTAGGTCGTGATTGGCGGTATCAAGCATTGGGTCTCTAACTAAACCTTTGGCTTCTCTAATTGATATTTGGCTTTGGACTTCAGCCACTTTTTTCTGGAAAGCTCTTAATATTTGGGCTGTTTCTATAGGGTGAATAAAGATTGAGATGTCATAAATTTTATCGAGATTAATGATTGGGGAAAACCAGTTGTCGGTTAAATACCTAGGATAGGAGATGACAAAAAATGTTCTAGCAATTTTGTCGCCAAGATTTAAAGATTTTGGTGTAATTTCTAAGGCTGATGGAGCAATAATGTCTTGGAGTTCAAGTGTGGCCGCTCTATATATTTCACTGGGTAAGATAGGCATTATTTCGCCTTTTTTGTCTTTAACCTCTTCTTTTTTTAAAAATGAAGAAAATATTCCCATAATTTATCCTATTTTAATTCCCTGACTAATATCTCCAGGGTTAAATGTTTTGTAAAAAAGTTCCACCACTTGATCTGTCTTAAGTTCCTTGGCTCTTATCCCCATTCGACTAAGCCCACTCATTATGACCCCGATCCTTTGCTCTAGTTGTGATCTCTTTTCTTCAAAAGAAGCAAGATCCATAGCTTTTTTGGTATCATTAGCTTGTTTTTTTGAACCCTTACCTCCAAGCAATGAGTCAATAATTTGATTGTTGGGCTTAATGCTTGTTGGTGTGTAAGGGACAACAATATAGAATGTTTTAGTCATAATGTTAAATTCATCTGTAAAAGCTTTTATAAATTCTATATATTCTCTAGTTTGAATTTTTAACAAAGGTTCAACTTGTTCCATAATCCTGTTTTCTAGGGTCAAAAGATATGGACGAATGTCTAATCTTCTTGATTGAACACATATTTGAGTCGGAAAGTCCAAACTGTTTAAAAAACTTTGAAAGGCTCCAATAATAGCAATTTGTTCATCATAAGATTTTAGAGATAAGTTTAAAGAAGAAGTGATCAAGATGGACCTTAGGCTTCCATCTTTAAGAACAATAACCCCATTTCTAACTTCTTTAATGGGGACAAAATCTTGAGAACTTTTTGCGTTAATGGCCATAAAAATATATTTAAAAACAAAAATTATTTAAGCACACAACAATTATACCATAATTCTATGTGCAGAATAATTTTATTCATCGTTTATCATTGAATCATCTTGAATATCTAGACTCCAAGACAGGTCTCTTAGATTACTAGATGATGACATCGGAACAATTGAAGATAGGGAATCGTTTTGTTCGGTTTCTTTCGACTCCGGTTTTTTCTGTTTTTTCTTCCACAGATATAACTTATTGGAAGTAAAGTATTTAACAGCAGACTGAAATAGAAAGATAAAAGGTTTGCCATTTGGCTTGTAAAAAGCAAGGGCAACAGCCAAACCGGCCACTGGGATAATCAGTAAAAAGGCGAAGAAAAATGGTAGGGTTTTATACAACACAAAAACCAAACCAGCTCCTCCCGCCAAATAAACAAACTGTTTAAAAGTCAGTGGTCCAAATAACTTGTCTTCGATATCTATAAATTGTGGAACTCTAAATTGCATAATATAAATTATATCCTTTCCCTATATGGGTCAGATTGGTAATTTGCTTTAGTTGCCTCGTTTGTTTTTTCTGAAACGGGTATTATGATTTTAACCTCTTTTTGATCATTTTTGATTTCTGTGTTTAGACCTAAAATTTTATTGTTGTTTGTTTTTGGTGGCAATGGAATACCAATTTTATCTATTTTATTTTCATTGTTGTCTGTTGTTGGTGATTCTTGGTGGTCTATTTCTTTGTTTTGTTTTTCTGAGACACTAACCACTTCACTTTTTTTAGAGGGCGTTGGTATTTGGTTTCCAAAAACTGGCTTCTCGTCTTTTTTATATGGTGGGACAGGAACTCGATTCCCCTTTTTCTCCATTTCTTCTTGGTAAATTAATTCGTTTTGTTTTCTTATTGTTCCAACAATATCTTTTAAAACATTTTCATTGATATCTGTAATCAAGTTAACCAATATTTCTTTTGGAATGTTTATTCTTTCAGATAGATTATTTTTGTAGTTGTTTGATTTAATTTCACCACGCATTGTTTTCATGGTTAGCTCCTCAAGTATACCCATTTGTTCGATGCTTAATTTATATTTCTGAGCAATATTGTATGTCTTTTCTTTCCAATTAGATTGAGAAATAGCTTGCTCTATGTTTTCAGGTAAATCAGAAAACAAGGGATCTTTTTCGGTTATAATATCCTCCTTTTCTAATTCTTTTTCTAGCTCGTCTTGTATTTTTTCAAAAACCAAAATATCCATTTCTGTTATCAAAGAAACGACATTTTCTTTTGATATGTTCATTTCCAAGCCAAGCTCTCTAGGGTAATCATCTGTTTTTAGAAGTCCACACAAGAGAAGCTCTGTCTTTTTCTCTAAAACTTTTAGTTGTTCAGGAGAATATTTTTTATTCATTTGGCTAATTGTTTTTCGCCAATCAATAGCATCAATAGCCTTTTTTGTTAAAGGTGATAAATCAGCCCTAGCCTGAAGAATATCTAATTGTAAATTATCTTTATACATTACTTAATTAATTTAGTGTAATCACCACCTGATAAAATAAAGTCTATTTTCTTGTTCCATTCAGTGTGCCCCTCGCCCGATTCTTTTTTAATAGAAGACATTATTTTTTTGCTGATAGGATTAAATATTTTTTCTTCAATTTCTCTGAAAATATTAGATATTTCACTTTGAGTCAACCCTAAGTCCTCCATAGCTATTTTCAAAAATTCATAATTATTAACACCCAACAATACTAGAGAGACCTCAGCAAGAAGAATGTTTTTTTCTTCATCATCTAAATAATATTTTTTTGATATTTCTTCGGTCATTTCTGCCCATTTAATTGAATTGATGGCCAGCCTGTTTCTCTCTGGTATTTCAAGCATCATATTATCTATTTCTTTTTTTAATTCTTGTTTCATTTTTTATCTCCTGTTTTATTAAGTGAGTTGTAAATTTTAACTCTTTTTTCTTGCCTTTGTCCTTTTGTTAATTCGCTAGTCTCAGACAGGTCGAATATGTTTTTAGCTTCCAATCTTTCTGCTGTGTTGATCATTCTCTGCTCAGACCCTTTATCAATTTCAACATTAAGTTCTGCGATTTCTTTTTTCAATTGACTCTTAGACTTTCCAAAACCACCATGTTGTTCAGCGTATTCTTTAGCTTTTTCAGCGGCTTCTAAGGTGTATTTGCTTTCAATTTCTTTTGCTCTCGCTTCACTGTATTCTCTTTGGGCTTTCTCAACTTCTTTTTCAATAGTTTTAATATCTTCTATTGCTTTTTTCTTTATCTGATTGATTTTATTGTCTTTATCTTCTCGAATTTGTTTTTGGGCCTCTCGGTAAGAATTGTTTGCTTCCATGGTTATCTTTGCAACTTCTGTGTTTTTCTCTTTCTTTAGGTCTTCAATCTTTTTAGTAAGGTCGATTCTTTGCTGGGTGCCTGTTGCTGATTTTAATTGTGCTCCAGTTTTGTTTATTTCTCCGTCATAGAAGTCCTCGGCTCTTTTAATTGTATTTGCTCTTTTATCTTTTTCTTTTTGTTCTAACTTTGATATTTCTATAATTACATTAGTTATTTGTTTTGATTCCTCTTTTTGTACATCATTTATGTTAGGTGTTTTTCCTTTATCTAGAGATTCAAAGATCTTTTTCTTTTCCCCCTCCTCTTTTTCTGCTTTTTCATAATCTTCTTTTGCTGTCTTATACAATTTTTCTGTTATATTGCCATTGGTTGTGTTGTATGCATTAGGAAGGGTGTGTGAAATTTCCCCTTTTTCGTTTTTGACGGATATAGACCCCCCGTTGTTAATAGCTGAGAGCCTTTTTTTTGCCTCGTCGTGTTCTTTCTTTGCCTCGTTAAGTTCATTTAATGTCCTGTCATTTTCATCTTGGGCTTTCTGTAATTCATCTTGAACTTCTTTTTCTTTCGCTGTCCCTGTCCCTTTAACTCTAGCATATGCCTTCTCTTTGTTTCTTAGGTTTTCTTTAGCCATGTTGTAATTAGCCCGTTTTCCATCTTCTTTTTCTTTGGCGTCTTCTTTTTCTTTCTCTGCCTTGGCCATGCTGGTAGCATTTTTGTTCTGAAGCTTAACTTGCTGTTCCACAAGATCCTCAACCTGTTTTTCTTCCTCTGTTTTAGGTCTAAATTTATTAAGATCTGTCTCTCTTTTTTCAACCTTTTTAAGTCTCTCTTCCCTGTTGCCAATAATACCAACTCCAGTTTTAGATCTAGAACTAAGGGTGTCATTTACTGTTTTTTCTACTCCCAGCTCTTTTGCTATCCTTTTCCCAGTGCCTGTGTTCCTAATATCATAGCTTTTTGTTCCAAGACTTAGTCCAGCATTACGCAAGTTTCTTCCCAAGAATCCTTGAATCCCTCCTTTTTCTTCCATTTTAGCTAGACTTCCAGAACTAGCCATTTTGGCTCCTAGTTTGCCAAAGGTTCCTCTCATTGCCATAGCTGCTCCACCGCTAGCTAAACCAAGGGCAGCTCCAGCCATTTTTTCTCCTGCTCCTGCTATCATCTTACCTGCTTGCCCAGACATAGACATGGCTATTTCTTTGGTTTTTAACAACAGTATGGAAAGGAAGATGAATGGAACGGCTATCCCTAAGACAAAATCAAAACCAGTAGCGTTTTGTCCAACATCTATTAATCCGAGCCCTTCTTCCAAGAAAGAAATTATAATATAAATAAAGAAGCAAAAGACTGGTGCCATAAAGGCCATTTTTGTTGTTTCTTCAATCCAATTTCCAAAACCGATAAAAGGCATTTTTTGAAGCCTTGGCACGGTATAACTAAAGAAAGCAAGGGGTGAAATAATCATAGCTAACCATAACATTACCACTCTAGCTATAAACACAAGAGCTAAGTTTAAGAAAACAACAACTCCGACGATACAGAGAGCAGCACACAACATACAAATAATAACAAAAGTCCCAAGACCTACTGGTATAGCCGTGCTGACTTTCTTCACATCTCTTGAGCCTATCTGTTGATCTTCTTCAGCTGTTTGCATTGCTCCACTTAAATCTCCAACCTTACTACTATCAGTTAAAAGACTAATCGGATTTATTTTTTGGACCAAGGCCTCAGAAAATTTAATTTCTCCCAACGAACCCAAATCTTTTCCTTCCGATTTAATATTTATTGTTTCTGCGTTGTAAAAAACCCTAGATAAAATATTAGAAGCATCAATGATAATACGCGTGGCAAAAAGACTAAAATTAATTAAAAGTCCCACAATAATAACATTAACAATTAAACCCTTAGGATCTCCTTTGCCACCCAAGCCAAGAATGACCTGAAAGGCGATAAATAAAAGGACAAAAATAAAGAAAATATTACAAATATCTCTGACTATTCCCCACCCCTCAACAACAAAGACAGAACGATACGAGGTGTCTTCAAGAGAGTATTTTAAAGTTATATCCATTGCTCTACCTGTTAACCCAAAGAGAAAAGCTGACGGTTTGAATAATATGGTATAAGCAATTTCGGCAAAACAGCCTTGCATGTGATATAGATCACAATTAAAAACATCATCCACGCTACTGGTGTTTCCATAAGTATTAGAACCTGAAGCTTCTCCTAGTTCTTGTGTTATTGATTCATATTCTTTGGATGTTGTTTCTACTTCAACATAGTCTTCAAAAATAGGAGTATCCACTGTTTGTGTGTAACCACCACCCGTACCTTGTGTATAACTTGTTTGTATTTGAGAAAAGAGCTCCGACTTAATTATGTATTTAGTTGATGGCGTAAGTCCTTCAAATTTAACATCTTTGGTGTCATTATACTTAGGATCTGTAAGTTGAAACGATTCAACCTTTCCAGACCAACCAATTTTATCCTTGTTTTCATCCAAAAGAGATATCTTTAATAGAAAAGTACCATAACCGACAACTGATCCTGCAGACAAATTACCCTCTCCTTTTTCTAATATTTTTACATTGACATTTATATAGTTATAACCAATAGTAGCAGTTGAATTTATTCTAACATTGTAAGTATTTTCATCTTCTGCAAAAGCTGTCTTGTTGTTTAGAAATATTCTATTTTTTGTTTCACTTACCCTTACTGAAAACGGCACAAATAATTGCACGATTACTGTCAGTATAAAAATGTAGGGAAGTATTTTTTTCATCTTTCTAAATCAAACAAACAATTAACATTACCAAACATTTAAAAGACCTTCATATTCTTCTAAATCTGCCTTTCCGTCTGTTACAAACTTACAGCCAGTATAATAATAATCATCTCCTTGAAGCATTTCAATAATACTACCTATACCTAGTGTTATCATAGAAGAAGCGGGATCAATAGTTCCTGTAGTTAAAATACCTAGTTGTCCAAGTAGTTTATTTGTATTATCTTCATTTGTTCCATCGTACATCTCGCAGAGTAATCTAGAGTTAGTTTTTCCTAAAGTATTACATATTTTTTCTTTTTCTTCTTCCGTTGGTTCATTACCAAAAAGATTTGAAAGAAAGTTTGCAACCGCATTAGACGAGCCTTTGGTCAAGGCTTTGTTTCCGCCATCCTTTTCTTTTGCTGGGCTATAAACACATTGTGGTTTGTATTTAGACAAAGTTTCATCACTTTCGTTTTCTAAATAAGACCCTCTTACTTGATAGTTAAACCAAGGGTTCCCATATTGTATAATGTCTTTTCCGTTCCCTGTTTTTTTTAGTTCTGCTGTTTCTGAGTAACATGCTTTAGTTAAAGTTTCAATTTCGTCTTTTAGGTTTTGATACCTTTCAATTTCATTATAGACAAGTTTAATATCAGCAGAATCTTTTAATGTTGGAGCTATTAAGTAGAAACGGCGAAGGAGATTATCAAGTTCTGCTTTTTCTTCATCGGTAAATTCAAGAGGATCCAAACTTAAACAAATGTTTGGTTTAGCTGGAGCGACACTCTCAGAATCGTTTGTTGAAACATAATCCCCGCTTAATGTTCCTCCTTCGTGACATTCTGGATCACTAGCGTCAATTTTTCTATCACTATCATTATCTATGGTGTCGTTACATTGATATGAATACATAGATTCAGAATTATATTCTGGCAAATATGTTCCGTTTGAAACTCCACCCTCACGACAAGCAAGATCGTCCTCATCTATAGTGCCATCTCCGTCATTGTCTATGGTGTCGCTACATTCATAAGAATCAGTAGATTCTGAATCATAATCTGGTAAATACTCACCATCTATAGTCCCACCTACATGACAATTCAAATCTTGCCTATCAATTTTTTCATCACCATCATTGTCTTTTTCGTCACGACATTCTGGTAAGTCTTCTTCATCTGGTCCGGGGATAGAAGAATCAGCCTTAAAACTTACCCAAGAACCACAGTTGTTGTCCTCGTTAAACTCACTAATTTCTCCAACATCTGAAGCGTCTTTTTTATCAGCACAAGCTCTAATTTTATATTCCTCAGTATCTTTGACGGCAAAACTGATACTTGTAACAAAATCTTCTCTTGATGAAATTTCGGGAATATTTACTGTTTCAGAAT
>Ga0172381_10005974_pt1 | contig 12263 bp, 12 predicted proteins | sample Leawel6488metaG_FD_119754 | JGI IMG/M metagenome (GOLD analysis project Ga0172381, IMG submission 119754) | Leachate microbial communities from a municipal landfill in Southern Ontario, Canada - Leachate well 64-88 metaG | ecosystem: Engineered > Solid waste > Landfill > Unclassified | place...
ATACATAAATTGGTCTTGGATGAGAAAGATACCAAAGCTTTGAGAGAAAGATATGAAAAGGGAGGGATGGGATGGAAGGTTGCAAAAGAGATGCTAATCAAAGACCTTTCTGCTTTTATCAAGCCAATGAGGGAGAAGAGGGAAATGCTGGCCCAAGATATGGAAGCTGTGTTTGATATCCTGAAGGAAGGGGGAAAAAGGGCTTCCTCAAGGGCGGACAAGAAGATGAAGGAAGTGAGGGAGAAGGTAGGGGTGGAAATATATTAAAAAACCGCCGGTCACATTCCAGCGGTTTTGGTTTTCTTACTTCGGCAGAGGTTTGTCCCAGATGCCGTCGAGAAGACCGAATTTAATAGCTTCATCGACAGGTATCGGCTTATCCTTCGCGAAAGCGGCTCTTACTTCCTTGATGGACTTTCCTGATCTTTTAGACACGACGATGTATTGTTGCATCTGTCTTTTTTCTATGTCGGCGATGGTGTCTCGAAGTTTGCGCTTGTCTCTCAACACATCAAGCTTTATCTCGCTTGTTGTGTTGTGGGTGAGTATTTTGGCATGTCGCATTGCAAAGCGTTTGTCGCAGGCTTGCAAGATGATTGCTGCCATTGAGTACGCCTCACCGACCACGATAGCCGTTTTCCTCCCGGGATATAGTGATAGCAGATCGTATATGAACAAGCCATCTCCCACATTGCCACCAACACTTGAAATAAGCACGGTGATATCCGGGGAGTTTTTCAAGTAAAGCGTTGCAAAGGATTCTTCCATGTAGTCGGACATTTTTTGTTCAATTTTGCCGCAAACAAGGATAACCCCTTTTTTCAACAAATTGGATTCAACCTTTGTTAAGGACATCTGAAGCCTCCCGATGTTTTTTAAGAACTTTCTCTATACACTATAACAAATCCCGTATTTGTCAACATACACTTTATATGCTTAATGTTGTAAAATGGAAGGGTAGGCCATGAAGCCGCAAACACGGTGGAGCTTGGATAAGAAAACCCCTTGGGGCGAGTAGAACTCCCAAAAGAGAAAAAAGTGAGGTGGCACCGCGTTAAAGAACGCCCTTACAAAAGATCAACATCGATTGATTTTTTGTAAGGGTGTTTTTAATAAACAGAGATGAAAAACAAAAATAGTTCAATAATCATATATACGGACAAGAAATCCGGGATAAAGCTGGAAACTCATCTGGAAAATGAGAGTGTTTGGCTTACACAAGAACAAATTGGAAAGGTATTTGATACTGATAGGACTTCCATCACAAAGCATATAAAAGATATCTTTAATACGAAAGAATTATCAGAAAAATCAGTATGTGCAAATTTTGCACATACTGCCAAAGATAGCAAGCAGTATAGCGTTAAATTCTATAATCTTGATGTCATTATTTCCGTTGGTTACCGAGTAAACTCCCAAAAAGCGACCAAATTTCGCATCTGGGCGACAAACGTCTTGAAGAAGCATATTGTGGAAGGATATACGATAAATGAGAGCAGATTATTGGAAGCAACGAACAAATTGAAAGAATTGCAGAGCGCGATCGCTTTCATACAAGAAACTTCAAAAAAAGGAGATATTGCCGGGCAAGCGGAGGAGATTCTGAGCTTGCTTTCCCGATATGCAAAAACACTGACCCTTCTCGGTGAATATGACAAGGGGGAGATACGTGAGGTCAAGGGAGAAAGATCAAATTTCTTGCTTACATATGATCATTGCAAAGAGATCATCATCAAGATAAAGAAAGAACTTGCCGAGAAAGGGGAAGCTAGCAGTGTCTTTGGGAACGAAAAGGACTCTTCCTTTGAGGCGACCATAAAAAACTTGTATCAGACATTTTCCGGCAAAGAGCTATATCAGACCATACAGGACAAAGCGTCGCACCTCCTGTATCTTGTCATCAAAAATCACCCATTCTCTGATGGGAACAAGAGAATAGGCTCCTTCCTCTTCGTGTACTTTTTGGACAGGACAGGCTCCCTATACAAAGAGAACGGAGAGCGTAAAATAAACGATAATGCGCTTGTGGCGCTTGCTCTCCTAGTTGCCGAGAGCGACCCGAAAGACAAGGAGATACTTGTGAAGATGATTAAAAATTTATTAACCTAACAACAAAATCATGAGAACATATATCGGAGAATTGAATAGAAAAGTCGGGGAGGAAGTGACCATTTCCGGCTGGGTGGATGTCAGGCGGGACCATGGCAAGCTCATTTTCATAGACCTCCGAGACATGTCCGGGAAAGTCCAGATGGTCATTCTTCCGAATCACAAGGAAGCTCATACACTTGCAAATACCGTAAGGCCGGAATGGGTCATTGAAGTTGCGGGAAAAGTGAACGCAAGGCCGGAGAAGATGGTGAACAAGGAAGAGGCGAACGGGACTGTTGAGATCGAAGCTCTCTCAATCACGGTTTTGAATGAAGCGACCGTTCCTCCTATAGATGTCCGCGGAGACGGCAGGGATGTGGGAGAGGAAGCAAGACTGAGATACAGATACATTGATCTCCGAAGGCCGAGGATGCAGAAGAACATCAGAAACAGGAACAAGCTGACTTTGATAACCAGGAACATCCTGGACAAGGAAGGTTTCGTGGAGATAGAGACACCGAACCTCACAGCCTCAACGCCGGAAGGTTCAAGGGATTTCATCGTTCCTTCAAGGCTTGAGACAGGCAAGTTCTTCGCCCTTCCGCAATCTCCGCAACAGTACAAACAGCTTTTGATGTCTTCCGGCTTTGAGAAGTATTTCCAGTTCGCAAGATGCTTCCGAGACGAGGATTCAAGAGGGGACAGGCAGCCGGAGTTCACCCAGATGGACCTTGAGATGAGCTTTGCAACGGAGGAAGATGTCATGCAGATAAATGAGAAGATACTTATAAACGTCGTAAAGACGCTATACCCAGAGAAAAAGATCCAAGCCATCCCTTTTCCAAGGATCCCATATAAAGAGGCGATGAAAAAATACGGCACTGACAAGCCTGACATTAGAGAGGACAAGAACGATCCGAATCTTCTTGCTTTTGCTTGGATAGTGGACTTTCCCATGTTCGAGAAGGGGGACGACGGCAAATGGACATTCACGCACAATCCTTTTTCAGGGACCAAGCCGGAATTCTTTGATGACCTGATGAACAAAAAGAACATCGAGAATATCATGGCGGCCCAGTATGACATCACTCTGAACGGCAATGAGATTGGCGGAGGGAGCATCAGAAATCACAAGCCAGAGGCCCTTAAAAGGGTATTTCAGATAATGGGATACGAGGATGAGAGGATAGAGAGGAATTTCGGGCATATGTTGAAGGCTCTTGGTTCCGGAACTCCTCCCCATGGCGGTATTGCATGGGGTCTTGATAGATTGGTCATGATCCTTGAGAACGAGCCGAATATCCGCGAAGTCATCGCCTTTGCAAAGACAGGGGAAGGAAAAGACCTCATGATGAACGCCCCTTCGGAAGTCTCAAAGGAGCAGCTCAGGGAATTGAGAATTGAGATCAAAACAAAGAAATAACATGGAAAACTGCGTATTCTGCAAAATGGTGAACGGGGAGATCCCGATCTTCAAGATCTGGGAGGACGAGAAATACTTGGCCTTTCTTGACAATAATCCCGTCAAACCGGGACATACTTTGCTCATACCGAAAAAGCACACGGATTACATCTTTGACTTGAGTGATGATGAATACTGCGAACTTATGCTCACTGCCAAAAAAGTGGCAAAACTGCTCAAGTCAAAATTGCATCCGAAGAGAGTAGGCATCGCGGTGGAAGGATTCGGGGTCTCTCATGTCCATGTGCATTTGGTGCCCATAGACAAGGGATATGAGCTGAACCCTTCGAATGCAAAACCGGCAGTAAAAGGGGAACTTGAGGAGATAGCTAAGAAGATATTAAGTTAAATGACTGATAATCAATTCAAAATAAAAACAGAGGTTTTTGAGGGTCCGCTTGACCTGCTCCTTTCCCTCATAGAGAAAAGGAAGCTTCTGATCAATGACGTCTCTTTGGCAAAGGTCACGGACGATTTCATCTCATATATACAGAGCAGGGAGGTATATTCCATAAAAGACACATCTGATTTCCTTGTCGTCGCCGCTACGCTCCTTCTCATCAAATCAAAATCTTTGCTTCCAATGCTTGATCTTTCCGAGGAGGAAAAGACCGACATGATGGACCTTGAGCTGAAGCTCAAGATATACAAGAAGTTGAAGGAATTGAGCGTTCATATAAAGACAGGATTCGGGAAGAAGATGCTCTTCTTCCCCAATGCTAGGAAGATAGAGCCGGTGTTCTCGCCAAGCACCGATATGAACAAGGAGAACATGGCCAAGGCCATATTTGCGGTCATAAAGAACCTTCCGAAGTTCGAGGTGAAGCCCAAGCTCAAAGTGACGAAGGTCGTCAGCCTTGAGGAGATGATCACTCATCTCACGGAGAGGGTCAAGACATCTTTGAAGATGAGCTTCAAGGAGTTCTCCGGCATGGGAAAGGCCGAGAAGGTGAATGTCATTGTGAGCTTCCTGGCCATGCTAGAGCTTGTAAAACAGGGTATAATAGAGGTAAATCAGAAGGAGAAGTTTGAGGATATACATATGGAGACCAAAGCGGTCGGAGTACCGACATATTAAAAATAAAATGCAAAACGACAACATAGAACAAAAGATAGAAGCTGTGCTTTTCTGGAAAGGGGAGCCTATTTCAATGAAGAAGCTTTCCGAGATATTCGGGAAGACCGAGGAAGAGATCAAGCAGGTTTTAAATGGTCTTGAGGCCAGCTTGGCTGGCAGAGGACTTTCCCTGGTCTTCAAGGAGGACGAAGTGACTCTTGGAACTTCCAAGGAGACCTCGGAGATAATAGAGAAGCTCACCAAGGAAGAGCTTGTCAGGGACCTGGGCAGAGCAGGACTTGAGACGCTTTCCATAGTGGTATACCAGGGACCCATAGCAAAGTCGGAGATAGACTATATTCGAGGGGTGCAATCCAATTTCATATTGAGGAATCTGATGATCCGCGGCCTCATTGAGCGTGTTCCCAATCCAAAGGACATGAGAAGCTTCCTGTACAAGCCGACTTTTGACATGCTTGCCTACATGGGGATCACGAAGATAGAGGAAATGCCGGAATACGCTCTTGCAAAGCAGGAAATAGAGAGCTACAAGAACAATGCAAAGGTGGAGGAGGAAAAGCAAGTTGCCGAAGATGCAGTTTCAAGCGAGGCGGAAATATAACCATATGTTCGAAAGGATCATGCAATTCATAAAAAAATATCTGATACAGATAGTCATCGCGCTTGCCATGATTGTCATTGTCATTGCATCCACTGCATCTTTTGAGGAGAAAAAGGCGGTAGAGGAGAAGAACAAGCAGGAGATGAACGAGAAGCTCGCTGATTATCAAAATCAGCTCATGGGCATCCAAGCGATGTCCTTCTTTGCATACGACCTTGCAAAGGGCGAAGAGATATTTTCAAAGAACGAGCATGAGAAGCTTCCTCTCGCATCGCTTGCCAAGCTCATGTCCGGACTTGTCATATATGACATACTGCCCGATACCATGACGGTGACCATAGGGAGAGAAGACACGGCGGAAACCGGGGACAACGGTCTTGTGGTGGGAGAGAAATGGAGACTCGGCAGTCTTTTGGATTTCAGCCTGATCACCTCCTCAAATGACGGGATGCACGCTCTCTCAAGAGCTCTTGATGAATATGAGAAGGTTAGCGGAAAGAGCACGGTTGATATCATGAACGCAAAGGCAGTGACTCTCGGGCTCAAAAACACGGTTTTCATAAATCCGACAGGTCTTGATGTGGACAAGGAGGTAAGCGGAGCGTACAGCTCCTCATTCGATGTGGCTATGCTCATTAATAACATTCTCAAGAACGACTTAAAGCTCCTGGAAAGGACCAAAGAGCAAGAAATAGAGTTCATATCGGAGAGCAATATAAGGCACAGAGCGGTGAACACCAATGCATCCATAGGGAACATCCCGGCGATCATAGCTTCAAAGACAGGATTCACCGATCTTGCGGGAGGGAACCTTGCCGTGGTATTTGATGCAGGATTCATGCATCCTGTCATTGCGGTGATCATGGGCTCAACCCAGGAAGGGAGGTTCTCGGACATGGAACAGCTGGTCAGGGTAATACTTCTAAAAATGTCGGAGTAGATATTTTTTGAAAAAAATTATACAATACCTAAATGGAAACAGATCTCATAAAAATAATACTGCCTGCCATAGGCGCGTTCATCGTAGGTATATTGTTCACTCCAATACTCACCGGTTTCTTGTACAAGCACAAGATGTGGAAGAAGAAGGTAAAGAGCATCTCTATCGATGGCGGAGGCACGCCTGTCTTCAACAGCCTGCATGCGGAAAAGGAGGTGGGAACACCCAGGATGGGGGGCATCGTCATATGGTTCTCGGCCCTTGTGACCATAATGTTCTTTTGGCTCATGGGACACGCTTTTCCGGGGACTTTTTTTGCAAAACTTGATTTTTTGAGCAGGGATCAGACATGGATACCTCTCACAGTCTTCATCTTCGGAGCTCTTGTCGGCCTTGTAGATGACATGCTTGAGATACGGGGAACCGGTGGCAACTATGCCGGAGGACTTTCTTTGAAGAAAAGGCTTTTTCTTGTGACTGTAATTTCCTTCCTGATATCACTTTGGTTCTATTACAAGCTTGATGTCCATACCGTGAACATCCCGTTTTTGCCGAGCATCGATATGGGACTGTTCTTCCTGCCTGTGTTCGTTTTGATAACGCTATTAATATATTCAGGAGGGATCATAGACGGCATAGACGGGCTCTCAGGGGGAGTATTTGCTTCCATTTTTGCCGCATATGCCATAATCGCATTCTTCCAGGATCAGATAAATCTGGCGGCATTCTGCACTGTGGTCATCGGTTCCATCCTTGCATTCCTTTGGTTCAACATCCCTCCGGCAAGATTTTACATGTCCGAGACCGGAAGCATGGCTCTGACCATTACCATCGCCATAGTGGCGTTCATGACGGATTCCTTGGGAGAAGGAAGGGGAATAGCGGTCCTGCCCATGATCGCCCTGCCTCTCATCATCACCACCGCTTCGGTCATAATACAGATAATATCCAAGAAATTAAGGAACGGAAAGAAGGTGTTTTTGATAGCGCCGATACACCATCACTTTGAGGCCATGGGCTGGCCTGCCCAGAAGGTGGCGATGAGATACTGGATCGTCAGCATGATATGCGCATTCTTCGGAGTGGTCTTGGCTCTAATTAAAATATAATCTTTGATGCCAAAAGGACGCGGAATAGATAAAATATTTCTCTCTTCCACCATCATTCTTTTGGTCGTAGGATTTCTCATCTTCATATCAGCTTCAATGAGGATGCTTGCCATAGACGGAGCGGACTTCAGCTCCCTTGCCTTCAAGCAGTTCTTCGGCATAGTCATAGGGCTCATAGCATGCTTCGTCTTCACGAAGATCCATTACAGATTTTTGAGGAAATATGCCCTTATAATCTTCATATTGTCCATAATTTTCACTTGCTTGGTCTTCGTCCCCGGTCTTGGCACCGATCTCAACACTTTTGCAAAGAGATGGATCTCTCTTTTCGGCTTCACTTTTCAGCCGGTGAACGTCCTCAACATGGGCTTTGTCATATATTGGGCGGCATGGCTCTCATTTGTGAAGGAGAAGGTGACGGATATGAAGTACAGCCTTCTGCCTCTTCTGATCATCTTGGGCGTCGTCGGCTCCATACTTTTGAGCCAGCCAGATACTGACTCATTCTTCGTCATATGCGGTACTGGAATAGCCATGCTAATTTTGGCCGGAGGCAGGATGAAGCATGTCCTGGTGCTTGGGCTTGTGGGCATAGCGTGCCTGACGACACTTGCTTTCATGAGGCCGTATGTCATGGAGAGACTGCAGACCTTCATCACTCCGTCTGCAAACTCGCTGACCTCTGGATATCAGGTCCAGCAGTCCATAATCACCATAGGGTCGGGACAATTCTTCGGCAGGGGATGGGGGCAGAGCATACAGAAATACAAATTCCTTCCGCAGTCCATAAACGATTCCATCTTTGCGGTCCTTGGGGAGGAATTGGGCTTCCTGGGATGCATATTCGTCATAGCGCTTTTCATCTTCTTTGCCTTCAGGGGCTTCCGCATATCCATTCGGGCGCCCGATTCCTTCAGTGGACTTTTAGTGTCCGGAATTGTTATACTTGTCATCGGGCAGTCTTTCATTAACATTGCCTCCACTTTGGACATCATTCCTTTCTCAGGGATCCCTCTTGCGTTCTTCAGCCAAGGAGGGGCTTCCATAATGACGATACTTGCGGAGATAGGGATAGTGCTTAACATATCAAAATTCACAAAATGAAAATACTTCTAACAGGCGGCGGCTCAGGCGGCCATTTCTACCCTCTCATAGCTGTGGCGGAAGAGATAAATAAGATAGTCAAAGAGGACAAACTGCTTCCTGTAGAGCTTTTCTACATGTCCGACTCTCCGCACGATACGGACATGCTGCTTGAGAACAACATCGAGTTTGTAAAAGTGTCTGCAGGGAAGGCAAGGAGGTATTTTTCCATTCTCAATGTCTTTGACATTTTCAAGACCGGCATGGGCATAATCTCGGCCATGATGAAGATCTTCAGCATATATCCGGATATAGTCTTCAGCAAAGGCGCATACACCGCCTTTCCTGTGCTTGTTGCGGCAAGATTCTTCAGAATACCGGTCTTCATACACGAGTCTGACAGCGTTCCCGGAAGGACGAACAAGTGGTCAGGGAAGTTCGCAAAGAGGGTGGCCGTGTCATATCCGGATGCGGCGAAGTTCTTTGAGAAAGATAAGGTTGCTGTGACGGGAAACCCGGTGAGAAAGAGCATTCAAATGGCAGGAAACAGAAAGGATGCAAGGGAGTTCCTCGGCTTGGACGAGACCACTCCCGCCATATTGATATTGGGAGGGTCTTTGGGGGCACAGCTCATAAACGAGCAGGTGATCTCCATCCTTCCTCAGCTTGTGGAAAAGTACTACGTCATACATCAGATTGGGAAAGCCAATATGAAGGAGGTTCTTGGAACCGCCGATATCGTGCTTGGGGACAATGTGAACAGGAAGAGATACAGGCCGTTTGACTACTTGGACAGCTTGAACATGAGCATGGCTGCAGGTTCGGCCGATCTTGTGATATCAAGGGCGGGATCCACTATTTTTGAGATAGCATACTGGGGACTGCCGAGCATAGTCATACCGATTACCGATACGAACGGAGACCATCAGAGGCAGAATGCCTACTTCTACGCCCGTTCAGGCGGAGCATCGGTCATTGAGGAATCAAACCTTTCACCGAACATACTTCTCGCAGAGATACAGAGGATACTTGAGAACAAGAACATTGCAGAGAAGATGAGAGAGGGAGCGAAGGGGTTCGTGAAGATGGATGCGGCCCGCACCATCGCCCGAGAGATCCTTAACCTAGGCCTCCAACATGAGAAATAAGATCATAGCAAGATTTCCGCCGTCTCCGACAGGCTGGTTCCATATAGGGAATGCCAGAACTGCCCTTTTCAATTATTTTTTCGTAAAACAGAACGATGGGAAGCTTTTGTTCCGTCTTGAGGACACGGACAAGGAGAGATCAAAGAAAGAATACGCAGACGATATTGTGGAAGGTTTGAAGTGGCTTGGAATAGACATCGATTTCAATAATGTATACAAGCAATCGGAGCACGGGGAGACATACAAGAAATATCTGGAGAAGATGATCAAAGAAGGCAAGGCATATGTCTCAAAGGAAGAGCCGAAGGAAGAGGGGCAGAGGGCTGAAGTGATAAGGATAAAGAACCCGGGAAAGAAAGTCACATTCACGGACATGATACGGGGGGAGATAACTGTCGATACGGCTGAGCTCAGTGACTTCGTCATTGCAAAGAGCATTGATGAGCCGGTGTATCATTTTGCTGTTGTCGTAGATGATTATGAGATGGGTATAACTCATGTCATACGCGGAGAGGACGGTATATACAACACTCCTAGGCAGATCCTGATACAGGAGGCCATAGGTGCAGAAAGGCCCATATACGCCCATATGCCCTTCATTCTCAATCAAGACAGGTCCAAGCTCTCAAAGAGGCAGCAAGGGGAGCTTGTATCCCTCAAATACTACAGAGAGCAGGGATACCTTCCCGAGGCCATGGTGAACTTCTTGTCCTTCATCGGTTGGAATCCTGGCGATGAGAGGGAGATTATGTCCATGGATGAGATAATCAAGAGCTTTGACATAATGAAGGTCCAGAAGGCCGGAGCGGTGTTCAACATGGAAAAATTGCTTTGGATAAACAAGGAATATATAAAGAAGCTTCCAAAAGAGAAGATAATTGAAGAAATGACAAAAAGACTTCCTTCAGATTGCAGAGATGAAAATGTCATTCTAAAGATATATCCTATAATCTCCGAGAGGATAAGCGTATGGTCCGAGATAGACAAGATGGTGTCGGATAGTGATATCCAGTATTTCTTCCATGACCCGAAATTCCCCAAAGAGATGATAGTCTGGAAAAAAGGAGGAACGGAACAGGAAGCCAAGGAGAATCTCACCCTTGCCTCAAAAGTCATAGAAGACATTTCTGATTTCAATTTAATAAATATTCAGGAGAAAATAATGAAGCTGGCCACAGAGAAAGGAAAGGGAAATGTCCTCTGGCCTCTCAGAGTCGCCCTTTCTGGAAAGGAGAAGTCGCCAGATCCTTTCACTCTTGTTGCTGTCTTGGGCAAAGAGGTCTCTTTGAGGAGGATAAGATCTGCGATACAATAGACATTGATGAAAAAAGACATCATACGATATGGAATATCACTCTTTGCGCTGTTTTTCCTTTGGAATGCCGCATATTCCGCTCAGACCGTCATGCAGATAAACATCCCCCTATACACCATCCAGGACAAGATAGATAAGATAAATGCGGATAAGAAGCAGCTGGAGGATGAGATAGCGAAATATGAGGCTGACCTGAAGAACATAGGGGAGCAGGCCACATCCCTTGAGAACACCCTGAAAAGCCTTGATGCGACCATAAAGAAGAATGCCCTTGATATAAAGCTGACACAGAACAAGATAAACGCCACGGAGCTTGATATAGAGAACTTGGGAGAGGACATAGACAAGAACACCATCCTCATAGGTCAGGACAGGCAGACGATAGCTAAATTGATCGTTGAGACGGCAAGAGGAGAGCAAGCTACCTTCATAGAGAACCTTCTGGCATACGACGATATAGCGGAGTTTTGGAATGAGACGGAGAGCATGTACCAGATACAGAATAAATTGAGAGAGAAGGTCGCTGAGACAGAGGTCACAAAGACGATTCTTGAAGGGAACAAGACGGCTGCAGAGAAGAAGAAAAGATCCCTCATCGCTCTCAAGTCCGAACTTACGGACAGAAAGACTGTCCTTGACCTAAGCAAGAAGGAGAAGAACAAACTGCTTGCCGATACCAAGGACAAGGAAAGCAACTACCAGAAGATCTTGGCTGACAAAAAAGCATTAAGCTTGGCTTTTGACAAGGAGCTTCTGCAATTCGAGTCTGAATTGAAATTCGCCATAGATCCTAATAGCTACCCAACTCCTGTTCGCAGCATCTTGTCTTGGCCTCTTGATATAGTGAAGATCACCCAGAAGTTCGGAGTGACTGATTTCTCAAAGACCACTAATGCATACAATGGGAACGGTCATAACGGGGTTGATTTCGGGACGCCGATAGGGACGAAGATAGAAGCGTCTCTTTCCGGCACAGTAGTCGGAACGGGAAATACCGATACGGTCTGTCCCGGAGCTTCCTTCGGGAACTGGGTCTTCGTCAGGCATGATAACGGACTTTCAACCCTGTACGGCCACCTGTCGCTCATAAAAGTGAGGACGGGGGACAGGGTCTTCACTGGGGACACCATAGGGTACTCCGGGAACACCGGCTTCTCCACCGGTCCTCACTTGCATTTCGGCCTCTATGTCACCCAAGGATCAAGGATAATGCAGGTGAAAAGCAAGGTATGCATGGGAACATACACCATGCCGGTTGCCGACCTCAAGGCATACCTTGATCCGCTCCAGTATTTGCCAAACCTATAATATGATATAATACGCGAAGCGGATTTCCCCGCGGCTCTGCCGCGTGGTTCCATTAAGGAAAGTTTGAAAACCGTTGGTTTTAAAAATAAACTTGTGGCGAAGCCTCGGGTCATACCTCGGTGGCTCTG
>Ga0172381_10005975_pt1 | contig 12262 bp, 9 predicted proteins | sample Leawel6488metaG_FD_119754 | JGI IMG/M metagenome (GOLD analysis project Ga0172381, IMG submission 119754) | Leachate microbial communities from a municipal landfill in Southern Ontario, Canada - Leachate well 64-88 metaG | ecosystem: Engineered > Solid waste > Landfill > Unclassified | place...
TACCGGCATATAATGCCAGCCTTCGGTCAGGGCCAGCTCCCTTCCGGCAAAAGACGGGCCGCAAATGCTCATTTCCGTCCCTTGCGCCATCTTGATGGCGTAGCCCGAAGCATTGTCAAAGTTGCCGATGGTGTTGATGCCCTCCACCGGCCAATAAACACTGGTTAAATTCTGAAGTATTATAAGGTTATCCACAACCGGGGCGAACATTTCTTCTACCGCAGGTACGGAGGGAACAATATAGCTGGACAGGCTGTTCCATCCTTCTTCCAGTATATAATCCTGGCACAACTGGGTTGCAAGTCCGGTGAGTTTTGAAAGTCCCAGGTTGGCAAATTCATCCTGATTGGGCATATTCTGATCATACATTGCATCGGCATTATAAGAGGACTGTGTACTGGCATCATACAGCTTCCAGCGGAATACCTCCCCGCTTTCGAACCCGTCTTTCGTCGCTGTGGTAGGATCATCTCCGTAAGCCATCACTACGGCCTTGCCCTGGGCATCGATCATCGCGGCGCCACCGCATACCTTGTTCCCGTCATCATCAGAATAGAATACCCCAATCCAGTCGCCCGGTACGAGCGGCTCACCATAAATATTCGGGTTGGCAGCATTGGGTACGCTGATGGTGTGAACCAGACCGGTTACTATAAAATTCCATGGCTGGATTTGCGTCGTGACCTGCAACGTAACCGGCACCTCCACCACGGGATTGACCGGGTCGTTGCTGCTTACCATGATCGTATTTTCATAAGTCCCCTCTTCGAGGTTCTGTGCATTGAAAGTCAAATTGATCTCCTGCGATTCGCCCGGTAGTACCGTACCCGAGGTAATATCCGCTGAAAGCCATTCGTTCGATGACCCCCCGATGGTTGCAGTGAAATCGCAACAATTGCCCATATCATATGTTGCACAAGGATCGGTAACCGGGCTCCAGGCATTGGTCCTGGCTCTCATAACATGATTTCCAATTGGAGCTGTTGAAGGGATTGTTATATTAAAATAATAGTAAGTGTTTTTGTTTGGTAAAGAACCATTATTCATGACTACTTCATCATTGGTTAATTCAAAATCATCATTAAAATCAATCCAAACATCAAGAAAAGCATCATAATTTCCGCTGATTACGCTAAGCTGGTAGGTTTCTCCAGGCTGCAGATCGTGGTTCATACCGGTAAAATCGTGATACCACGAAGGATCCCCCGAACAGGGAATTTCAGGGATTATGATATTGGCAAATCCCCAATACTTTAATCCGTCGCCATCCATACAACCGCCACCATATAGGTTCTCGGCACACAATCCTGATTTGCTCCGTGTCGCCGGATTTATATCAAGGTTGAAATTCAAAGTGGCATCACCATTGTTTTCAATGGCAATGGAACGTGATCCTGTTGTACCTGGTTCAAGCATTTGGCTAATAGAACCGGGAGTGATGTTGATTTCCGGATCGGCAACACTGGTGTTTGTAACTTCAATTGACAGACAGTTGTTTTCCGGCACTTCATCTTCCAGGAGTGCCGTGCAAGCTTCAATTGTATAGATGGTGCTCGGAGAGGAGAGATTTGCCAGTTCAGAAAAGGTGTACTCGATGGTTTCTTCTGGCCCAACAGGATCGGATATTATCTCATTTACCACGGTTGTTCCGTTAATCATATAATTTACCGGGATATCGGATTGTGACGCTGTGCCGTTATTTTTCACAACAATTGTAATCTCCTCATAACCTAGATTCGCACCTGAGACTGGGCTCACAATTTCTTCAACACTAAAATCGATACCTGTTCCCGAAAATGTAAAATCCATTGTTTCCAACTGTGATTTGCCAACGTTGTATTCTGCTACCAAACCGAGTGTGTAGCTGTTTCCTTGTTCCAAATTTTGAAGCTGGTAGATAAAGTTCGTATTATTAAAGGTTTCACAAGTTGAGCGCACCGTATCAACAAATACATCATCCAAATAAACCAAATACCATTTGGGATAATAATTAAAGGCTTCACTAAAATCGTGTCCCCCTTCAGTTTTTATCCACCAAGTCAAATCAAGTGAGAACCAGGGTATGTCATATTCATCAAAATGGAGGTTATACAAATCATCAACTCTTACTACACCATAAATGCCATTATCTTCATTGTAATGTACAACCATGCTACCGGTCCCTCCATTTGTTTCAGCATCGTTGTTCCCTCTCAGCGGCGCAACAAAGCTGAAAGTGCTGTTTTGAGTTATTTCGTTAATATTTCTACCTTCGACGCTCGCATACTTATAAGGAGGAGGATTCTCGATGAAAATATGGCCAAATGATATTGCCTCAGAATCATCACCAGCCTCTGCATGATTATGAATCCAGTTATTGAAAGAGAACTTTGAATTTACAAAAATATCATCATCGACATCACCGATTTTTAACCAAAAGTCTTGTGTATTACACCAATTCCAATCCATACTCAATTCAAAAGCATTGAGTGTGCCACCAATAAAGTAACCACTATTATTTGGTACTTTCCAACTGACAATTCCTCCGGCTTCATTAACTGAAAGCTCTACCACTTTTGGTAATGTGCCGAAGTAAAACTCCTTTTTTGAATAGTTTGGATAAAAGGTGCTGTCGCTGTGCCCGTCGCTGTATCTGGTAACCAAACCGGCAACATAATTTTTATTGAGGGTAAGGCCAGTAAATGTAAATTCGTTGTTATCCGTATCATCCAACCAAATCCCATCAAGCAGTACACTGTAACCAATTACAAATGGTTGATTTGGGCCATTGCCGAATGGTGGCGAGTCCCAATAAAAATATGCTTGTGATTCGTCAAGATTGTTGACAATTCTTAAGTTGGATGGTCGGGAATATGCTGTCTCTGAAAAATAAAAATTAAAAGTAATGGTATCTGAACTTTGGCCATTAATGTCAACGGCAGATACACCACAGTTGTGATAAACATTTTCTTCGAATGGGCCATTTTGGCTATAATAGGTTCCAAAATATACATATCCGTCAAAGTTTCCACATGACATACACTCATATACTTCTCCATCCAGAAAGACTTCATAATGATCAATCAGACTTGATTGATCCACGTCCCATATAAGGGCGGCTCGTGGTGTGTAGCCTGGTTCAAAGTTCAATTTCATTCGTACATTTGCTGGTGAAGGCACTTGTGCAAAAAGATAATTTGCGAGCAGGGTTAAGATCGCGATCAAGTACACTTTGTTCATTTTTTTCATTGGTTTGTCGGTTTTTGTTTTGCCTGTAAAATTATTTCAATACCCTTTTGATACAAAAAAAACCATGTTCACAACATACCGACAAATAACTTTATAATGTAGACAAAATCACTACATAACCCGTTTGCCCTTTCTCTATAACAATAAACTTAATTGTGTCGGCCGTATGAATGGATATTTCCTGATCAATTCAACAGGATTTACAGGTTTCGGAGGAAAGTTACCAGATCGGTTTCAACAGTTTCAATCCCAAGTTTTTTTCTTAACCGATGGCGGGCAGTATCAACGCTTCGGGGTAACAACTGAGCAATTTCAGCGATTTCTTTTGAAGACATGTTTAAACTTAACAACGCGCAAAGTCGCCTTTCTTTGGTAGTAAGGTCAGGAAATTGCTGATCAAGCTTGATAAAAAAAGATTCGTGAATCTGGCTGAAAACCATTTCAAACTCCTCCCATCCCTTCTCTTCAATTGTGGCGCTCAGGTTACGAATTACCTGGTCTACAACCATCCACGATTGCTCCGGTAACTGTATTTTGTTATCCTCTAGGTGTTTGATCACCTTATTTATAACTTCATTCTTTTTTTGGGCTATCAGAATATTGTTGGCCAGTTCTTTATTTTTGAGTTCAATGTTATCGGTAAGATTCTCCTTTTCCAGGACGGCATTTCTAATCTTTACCTTCTGCCTGTTATAAAGTAAAAATAAGATAACAATGATCAATACGAGACAAACAGCAATTAAAAGAAATATGAAAAACCGCTTTTGGTTCTGTAAAGCAAATTGTCGCAATTTTCTCTCTGTCTCAATCTGATACTTTAATTCAGAATATTTCGTGTTGTCATTATTTATATTGATGGTATCGGAATATGCATAATATTTCTGCAAGTATACGTAGGCACTATCATATCGTTTCATCTGATAATAGGTCTTGCCGATCGAATCGGAAACCAGCTTCAGGTTATCAATAGATCCGATTTGAACTGAAAGATTCAAGGCTTCATAGAAATATTTCAATGCTGTCTGATTTTCATGGTTCAGTTTAAATAAAGCGCCGTACTGCATCAATGACAGGGCCAGCCAATAAGGATTTCCAACCTTCTTAGCCAGTTCATAGGAGACTTTGCTGTAATAAAAAGAAGAATCCATCTGGTTGATTTCCTGCATCAACATCGACATATTAAAATAGTTCTTTGATAACCAATAGTAGTTCCCTTCCTCAATATTGATCCTGATTGCCTGATGAAAATAGGTAATGGCCTTGCGGTATTCCTTCTTTAACCTGAAATACCCGGCTAGGTTGTTGATTGATGCGGCAATCCCACGTTTATAACCTGCTTGCTGATAACAATTTAAGGATGTAAGATAATAATCATACATCAAGTCATAATCCCCTTTGCCACCAAACGATTGACCCATTTTTCTTTGAACATCCCCCATCCCGATCAAATCTTTTTTTTCACGAAACAGATTCAGGGACTTGTAGTAAAGATCAATTGCTTCGTTGTATTTAAATTGTGACATATATACGTAGCCAGATAACATATAAAATTTTGCCAACAATTCTTTATCTGTCAGTTTATCAGCATAATTTTTTATCTGGTTCGCGTAGTTCATGGATTTCTGATATTTTCCAACTTCACGATATATTTCACTTTTATTGATCAAGGCCAGAATTTCTCCTTTCTGATAGTGAGAATTCATCGCAAGAATAAGGGCTTCCTGCGCAAATGACATGGCAGAATCCAGATTGCGGTAAATATAAAAATCAGCAAGTTTATTGAGCAAATCAACCTTTTTTTCAGGAGTATGTTTGTGTTGCAACAAGGTCATAAGACTATCGGTTTGTCCTATACATATTATACCAAAACCGGATGCAAACCAAAATACAAGAAATATTTTTTTCAATTCTTTCATCTGATAGGCTTACGCGTTTTGAGGAAGAATCTTCAAGAATCAACCCTGGATCAAACAACTATGTAAAGGTAAAAACCTGGGAGACACAGTCAAACAAAAGTTGATTTTTTCTTTGCTGTGTTTAGCGTGTTTATTTTTCCCGACTTTTCAGGATTGCAATAACATCCTGCAAAGTCCTTCCCTTCGCTTCAAGAAGGACCATCAGGTGAAAAATCAAATCGGCGCACTCATTCAAAAAAAGGTTGTCGTTATCATCTTTTGCTTCTATCACCACTTCTATCGCCTCTTCTCCTACCTTTTGAGCAATTTTATTAATCCCTGCTGCAAACAACTTTGAGGTATAAGAAGCTTCGGAAGAGACACAACGGCGTTGTTTGATTACCCTTCCCAGATGATGAAGAAAAACCAACGGGTCGGGTTCCATTTTATCTTCACCCCAACAGGTATAATTGCCGGTATGGCAGCAGGGCCCTTCAGGGATGGCTTTCACCAGCAAAGTATCGCCATCGCAATCTACTGCAAGGCTAAAGAAATGCAAAAAATTCCCGCTTGTTTCACCTTTTACCCACAATTGCTTCCGTGAACGGCTGTAAAAGGTTACAAGTCCGGTTTCTCTTGTCTTTTCCAACGATCCGGCATTCATATAGGCCATCATCAGCACCTGGTTGGTGCGGGCATCCTGAACAATGGCCGGCACCAGGTTATTCGTATCATATTTTATCATAGTTATGCTTTATTTAATCCTGACCGGAATTTCATGATCGGCAAGGTATTGTTTCACCCCGGGGATGCTCATTTCTCCATAGTGAAAGATTCCGGCAGCAAGCGCTGCATCTGCCTTACCGCGTTTAAAGATATCAGCAAAATGGGCCATCGTACCGCCTCCGCCTGATGCAATGATGGGCACGGGAAAACGTCCGGACAGCATGGCCACCGTTTCCACAGCAAAACCGTTCCGGGTCCCGTCGTGATCCATCGAAGTAAACAATATTTCACCGGCTCCGCGGTCCACTGCTTCAGCCACCCAGTCAAACAATTCAATACCGGTCGGCGCCCGTCCGCCATTAAGGTAAACTTCCCACCTATTTCCTGTTCGCCGCGCATCCACAGCAAGTACCACGCACTGGCTCCCAAAACGGGACGCCAATTCTGTGATCAATTCAGGGCGACTAATTGCAGCCGAGTTAACAGCAATCTTATCGGCTCCCACGTGCAACAAAGCCAGGGCATCATCCACAGCGGTGATGCCCCCGCCAACAGTAAAGGGAATATTAATGGCAACGGCTACTTCAGAGACCATATCCACCAAGGTCTTTCTTTTTTCATGTGTGGCGGTAATATCCAGAAACACCAGTTCGTCGGCCCCTTCATTCGCATAACGCGTGGCCAGTTCTACAGGATCACCGGCATCGCACAGGTTCAAAAAGTTCACTCCCTTCACGGTACGTCCACCCATTACATCCAGACAGGGTATGATCCGTTTATATAACATGGCGCTTTTGTATAAATCCAGCCAGTTCTTCCGGCTTGATCAGCCCTTCATAAATGGCTTTACCGATAATTATGGCATCCATACCAATGGCATCGAGCTTACATACATCTTCCGGCGAACCAACGCCACCGCTGGCTATGAGGGTTATCTCCGGGAATTTCTCCCTGAGCCGACTGTATAATCTTACAGAAGGGCCCATCAAGGTACCATCATGCGACACATCGGTACAGCAAACCGTATTCAAACCACGGGCTGTCCATTTAGCCAGATAAGCCCAAAGAGTAAAATTGCTCTTTTCCATCCATCCGCTTACTACCACCCTTTCACCTTTTACATCTGCTCCCAGGATAAATTTTTCTTTTCCAAAGCGATGAATAATGATAAGGGTTGATCCGGGATCTTTGACAGCAATACTGCCCAGATTGATCATTGCAGCGCCGGCATTGAATGCTGATTCCACATCGCCTGATTTAAGCATGCCTCCTCCATAATCGATGTGCAGATTTGTTTCCGATGCGATTTTATCCAGGACCCCAAGATTTTTTGGACATCCTTTTCGGGCACCTTCCAGGTCCACCAGATGTAATCGGCGGAAACCTAGATCCATAAAATACTTTGCCATTTTAACAGGATCATCTGAATATACTTTCGGGGATGAAAAAATTCCCTTTGTCAAACGGACGCATTTACCTTCCATAATGTCAATGGCCGGAATAATTTCTATCATTGTTTTCCTTTCAAACAGGGGTTATCCAAGCGCTGGTCATCTCATTTTCTCTTACAATTTTATAAACTGCCGGAGAATCCTTGCACCAACAAGGCCACTCTTTTCCGGATGAAATTGAACCGCATGAAAATTATTTTTCTGTAATGCCGCACTGAACGATACGCCATATTCTGTAACAGCGGTGGTTTCCATCCCTGCCGGTACGAAATAGCTGTGAACAAAATATGTTGAAATCGTCTTTCCCATACCAATAAATAATGGACTGTTCAGATCCGTAAGGACATTCCAACCCATATGAGGTACTTTTAATCCGGGGGCAAACCGGATGACTTTTCCCGAAAAGATACCCAGCCCATTCACATTGCCCTCTTCGGTAGCGCTGCACATTAATTGCATCCCGAGACAGATTCCCAATACCGGAACCTGCAACCGGGGAATTACATCACCAAGCCCGGTGGCCCGGAGGGCTGTCATGGCCGCTGCGGCATGCCCAACTCCCGGGAATATAACTTTTTCCGCCTTTATCAGCGTCTTGGGATCTGTTGTCAATTCCACCTTTACACCAAGGCGTTCCAACGCATAGCGCACAGAAGCCAGGTTACCTGCTCCATAATCAATCACCGTTATTTTTTTCAATTGAGTAGTTTGTATGGGTGTTTCATAATTTTCCTTTGGTTGATGGTAATACCATGCCATCCGTATCTTGTTTAAGCGCCATTCCTACCGCCCGTGCCACCGCCTTAAATATCGCTTCTATTTTATGGTGTTCGTTATCGCCTTCGGCCTGTATGTTCAGATTAACACGGGCTGCATCACTGAATGATTTAAAGAAATGATGGAACATTTCTGTAGGCATGTCTCCGATCTTCTCCCGTTTAAAGACCGCTTTCCATACCAGCCACGGTCGTCCTCCAAAATCAATGGCAACCTGCGCGAGGCAATCATCCATCGGGAGACAAAAACCATAACGGTTCAATCCGCGTTTGTTACCAATTGCTTGTAAGAAGGCTTCGCCTAAAGCGATTCCGGTATCTTCAATGGTGTGATGTTCATCAATCTTTAAATCACCCTTTACCTGGATATCCATATCCACACCCGAATGCAATGCCAGTTGCTCCAGCATGTGGTTGAAGAATCCCAAACCGGTATCAATATGATTCTTGCCCGTACCGTCAAGGTCCAACCGTATCCGGATATCTGTTTCACGGGTAATGCGACTGACTTCGGCTTTACGGATTTTACCCCCAAGGAGCTTGCATACTTTTCTCAACATGTTCATATTCTCGGGTTATTCATCAATATTATCTATCGGCCTCAACGCCGAAATCAGTTTTCTATTCTCATCCGGGGTACCCACCGTGATCCGTAAACAATTCTCACAAAGTATCGCATTGGACCGGTTGCGTACAACGATTTTCTGACCGGTCAGGAAACGAAAAATTTCATTCGCCTTATTCATCTTAACCAGCAGAAAATTTGTGTCCGAATGATAAACCACCCGGGTTAGTTTTAACTTCCTCAATTCACATTCAAGATATCCGCGCTCATTGAGCAACAATTGCACCTGATCATGCATTTTTCCGGGATTATTCAATCTTTTAATGGCCACATTTGCATTAAGTAAGCTGATGTTGTATGGTGGTTTGATATTATCCAGGATACGGATCAACTTAGGATCCCCGATTCCAATGCCCAAACGTACACCAGCCATACCCCATGCTTTCGACAGGGTTTGAATTATAAAGAGGTTGGGATAGTCTGCTAACAGGTTAATGGTGCTCGCGCCGGGACAGAAATCAATGTATGCCTCATCCACAACAACAATCCCACCAAAGCCTTCAATGAGCCTGATCACAGCAGAACGATCCATCAGGTTGCCCGACGGATTATTAGGTGAACAGATGAACAAGAGCCTGGAGTTTTCATCGGAGGTGGCCAGTGTCGCTTCAACATCCGGCTGAAACGAAGGTGTAAGCTGCGCTTCCCGTACTTCCACTTCATTTACTGCAGCGCTTACGGCATACATACCATAAGTTGGCGGTAAGATGATCATATTGTCCTTCCCGGGATTACAAAAAACACGTATCAGAAGGTCGATCACCTCATCCGATCCATTCCCTGTAAAAATCTGTTCCGGTTTGGTCCCTTTCAAATCCGCAATAACCCTTCTCAGGGAACGCTGATGCGGATCGGGATAACGGTTCATGCCATTTGGAAAAGGGTTTTCGTTGGCGTCCAGGAAAACATCAGCTTCACCACTATATTCATCCCGCGCCGAAGCATACGGTTTCAGCGCATTGATATTTTTTCTTATCTGGTCTTCTAAAACAAACATATTGTGCAATTTCTCATTGATTATTAATCCTTATCTCAACTGCATTTTTATGCGCTTCCAATTTTTCTTCGGCAGCCATAATAGTGATTACCGGGGCAAGTTTTTCTAATCCTTCGCGACTGATTTTCTGGTAAGATATCTTCTTTAAGAATGAATCGAGTGATACCCCGCCATATATACGGGCAAAACCCGCAGTAGGTAGGGTATGGTTGGTCCCTGAAGCATAATCACCGGCGCTTTCGGGTGTATAGTTCCCGATAAAAACAGATCCTGCGTTGATTATCCGTTTACTGAAATATGCTTCATCCGCAACAGACAGGATAAGATGTTCAGGAGCATAGCTATTGATACAGTGTACGGCTTCTTCTTTATTATTCACGAATACCAGCGATGAATTTTCCAATGCAGAACGAATAATCTCTTTCCGTTGAAGCGTTTTAATCTGCAATTCTATCTCCCTTTCTACTTGCGCAATAATTGCTTTATCCCAGGTTACAAGCATCACCTGACTGTCTTTGCCATGTTCGGCCTGCGAAAGCAGATCGGCAGCAATAAAGACCGGATTGGCTGTTTCGTCGGCCACAACCATCACTTCTGAGGGACCGGCTGGTAAATCAATCGCAACACCATGCCTGGATGCCTCCATTTTGGCAGCCGTCACATACTGGTTCCCCGGACCGAAAATCTTATAAACGGCAGGAATTGTTTCTGTGCCAAAAGTCATTGCTGCGATTGCCTGAATACCTCCAACCCTGAACACTTGTGTCACTCCGGCGATTTTTGCCGTATAAAGGATAACCGGATTTATACTTCCATCGGGAGCCGGGGGTGTGCACAACACGACTTCACGACAGCCGGCAATCTGTGCAGGAATGGCGAGCATTAAAGCGGTAGAGAATAGGGGAGCTGTCCCACCGGGTATGTATAGACCCACTTTCTCTATCGGCGCCGGACTTTGCCAACACATCACCCCAGGCGCTATTTCAATTTTAGAGAAAGTTACTTGCTGCGCTGTATGAAACTTGCGGATATTTCTGGCGGCTGTTCGGATAGCTATTCTTAATTTTTCACTTACCCTGTTTTCGGCCCTGTCAATTTCTTCATTAGGCACCTTCAGTATGTCCACCACTGCATGGTCAAAATAACCAGTGTATTTTTTTACCACAGAATCCCCAGTTGTTTTCACTTCGGTAAAGATTCTGTTCACGAGGTCTTCCATCAATGCCAAATCAAATTTAGGCCTGATTAACATCTCATTCCAGGTCTGCATATCTGGATTATAAACCATTTTCATACAGTTTGATTTTTAAATGACCATTTTTTCTATCGGGAGCACCAGTATTCCCTGCGCACCGGCAGCTTTAAGCTGCCCGATAACATTCCAAAAATCTGTTTCACTGATCACGGAGTGCATCGAACACCACCCTTCTTCAGCCAAAGGCATGATGGTTGGACTCTTCATTCCGGGAAGTATTTTAGATATTTCCGGAATAGCTGTATTTGGGGAATTAAGTAAAATATATTTGTTGTTTCGTGAAGCCATAACAGCCCGGATACGGAATAAAAGCTTGTTGAGAATTTCCCGGGTATTGGATGATAAGTTCTTCCCGGCCACCAGACAAGCCTGACTTTTCAGTACAACTTCCACTTCTTTCAAACCATTCGAAAAAAGTGTACTTCCACTGCTGACCAAGTCGCAGATTGCATCAGCTAAGCCAATATTGGGAGCTATCTCGACCGATCCCGATATCTCATGTACTTCGGCCCGAATGTGATGACTTTCCAGATAATCATTTAAAGAATTGGGATATGATGTAGCAAGGCGTTTCCCGATGAAATATTCTGGTCCCGGATACGCTGTGTTTTTTGGTATGGCAATGGAAAGTCTGCATCTGGAGAAACCCAGGTATTCGATGATCTGAATATTTTTTCGTTTTTCAATAACGAGGTTTTCTCCGAGAATAGCAATATCAGCCACACCGTCTTCCACATACTGTGGAATATCGCTGTTACGCAGGTATAGTATTTCTGCAGGAAAATTCCGGACTGATGCCTTTAATCTTTCACCTCCGTTATCGATAGATATTCCACATTCTTTTAAAAGAAGATGGGATTCATTGGTCAATCTTCCTGATTTTTGGATTGCAATTTTTAGTTTACTCATTGATCTGTGCAGTTAAATTGCGAGTAAACCAATCGAAAAAAAACCCCGTCTGGTTTACTCAGACGGGGTTAATAAAATTGTATACACAATCAAATCATCACCACGCCTGGTGTGCAGAATGATGATGATGATGTAAGATGCAAAAATTCATGTTGTGAAAAATCTGCCGCAAATATAAAAATAATTTTAATATTCTGAAGATCCTAATGGCAAGTTGCGGGAAATCTATTTTGTAATTACAACTTTCCTGTTTATGATGTTCCCGTCATTTGCCGTTACCTGCAGGATGTAACTGCCCGCCCCCAGGGTTTCTGTGTTCAGCCGGACCGTTTTGCTGCCGCTCACCTTTTCGGAATGGACAACAACCCCCAGCGGGTTTAATAACTTCACGGAACCAATA
>Ga0172381_10005976_pt1 | contig 12260 bp, 11 predicted proteins | sample Leawel6488metaG_FD_119754 | JGI IMG/M metagenome (GOLD analysis project Ga0172381, IMG submission 119754) | Leachate microbial communities from a municipal landfill in Southern Ontario, Canada - Leachate well 64-88 metaG | ecosystem: Engineered > Solid waste > Landfill > Unclassified | place...
CCACATTCGGGTCTTTTTTGGCGTTCTGATAAAAAGCCTCACCGAGCTTGTTGAGTTGGTCAACGGATTGCTTCATCTCGTCGAGGTCACCCTTGGTCAATACTGCCTTCGCAGATTTGACGGCCTCGTCGATCTTGGTCTTGATGTCCGACGACGTCTTCGAGTCAGCAGATTGCTTCTCCCAACGGTAGATTAGGTTGTCCAGATCGTTGGTGACAGCTTTCAGTTCAGCTGCCGCCTTGTCCTTGTCGGCGTTGGTCTCCGCGTCGTGTTTCATCTGCTCGATCTCATCCTTGCTGAGACCGGATGAGTTGGTGATACGGATTTCCTGAGTCCGACCAGTGCCAAGGTCTTTGGCGCTGACGTGGAGGATGCCGTTGGCGTCGATGTCGAAGGTGACCTCGATCTGCGGAACCCCCCGGGGAGCTGGTGGAATATCGTCCATCATGAAGCTTCCGAGCATCTTGTTGTTGGCGGTCAACGGCCGTTCGCCTTGGAAGACCTTGATCTCAACCTTCGGCTGGTTGTCCGTGTAGGTGGAGAACGTCTGCGTCTTCTTGGTCGGAACGGTCGTGTTACGGGGGATCATCGGCGTAGCGATACCGCCGGCGGTCTCGATGGAGAGGGTCAGTGGCGTCACGTCGAGGAGCAGAAGGTCTTGAACGTCGCCCTTGAGAACACCGCCCTGAACAGCTGCGCCAACAGCGACGACCTCGTCGGGGTTGACACCCTGATTTGGGGTCTTGTCAGCGAACTTTCGAGCGTAGTCGACCACTCTGGGCATGCGGGTCATGCCGCCGACGAGGACGAGTTCGTCGAGTTCTTCCGGTGACAACCCCGAGTCACGAAGGCAGTTCTCGTAGGGAGCCTTCATTCGGTCGAAGAGGCTTTCGCAGATTTGCTCCAACTTCGCTCGGGTCAACGTCATGTTGAGGTGCTTCGGGCCGGAGGCGTCGGCGGTGATGAATGGAAGATTGATGTCGTAGCTTTGCGCGGACGAGAGGGCGATCTTGGCCTTCTCGGCTTCTTCCTTCAGGCGCTGCATCGCCATGGCGTCGTTGAGCAGATCGATGCCATTGTCAGCCTTGAATCCGTCTGCCAACCACTTGAGGATGGCTTGATCCCAGTCGTCACCACCAAGCTTGGTGTCACCGTTTGTGCTCTTGACTTCGAAGACGCCGTCGCCGAGTTCGAGGACGGTGACGTCGAACGTTCCACCACCAAGGTCGAACACCGCAATCTTCTCGTCCTTCTTCTTGTCGAGGCCGTAGGCCAGGGAGGCGGCGGTGGGCTCGTTGACGATGCGGAGGACGTTCAGTCCAGCGATGGCTCCAGCGTCCTTCGTCGCCTGTCGTTGCGCGTCGTTGAAGTAGGCTGGAACCGTGATGACGGCGTTGGACACCTTCTCACCGAGATAGGCTTCCGCGTCAGCCTTGATCTTGCCGAGGATGAAGGCACTGATCTGCTGCGGAGCGTAGGTCTCCTCCTTGCCGTTCACCGTGACCGCGACCCACGCGTCACCATTTGGTCCTTCTACCACCTTGTAGGGGAGGTTCTTGGCCTCGTTCTGGACCTCGGAGAACTTGCGGCCCATCAACCGTTTGACGGAGAAGATGGTGTTCTTGGGGTTCGTGACCGCCTGCCGTTTCGCCGCTTGACCGACGACACGTTCGCCGGTTTTGGTGAAGGCAACGATGGATGGAGTTGTCCTACCACCCTCAGCGTTTGTTATGACGACTGGTTCACCGTTGTAAAACGTTGCACAGCAACTATTTGTAGTGCCAAGATCAATTCCCAATGTGATGTTATTTGATGTACTCATAGATGTATCTGAAAAAAGTTTGAGGAGCCACCACTTTACGTAGTGACTCCTCGGATGTCAAGCTGTTACAGCACCTTGATCTTGGTTGGCTTCTTCTCAGCCGCCTTCGGCAAGGTCACCGTCAGCTTTCCGTTCTCGAACGTGCCCGTCACCTTCTCCTGCACGATGATCGGGTCCAACGTCCACGAACGTTCGAATGAGGAACGTTTGATCTCTTGGAAGAGGTAACGACCGTTGGTCGGAATGTCTCGGGAACGTTTTCCACCACGGATTGTCAGTGTTCCGTCGTTGATCTCCACCGACACGTCACCCTTTTCGAGCCCGTTCAGTTCCGCTTCCAAGACGATCTTGTCGTCATATTCGACAGCGTCTACCCGTGGGTAGCCACCGTAGTTTCCGCTGAGTTTCTCGAAGTCGTGGAAAGCGTTCGAGAACCAACGGTCGATCTCATCGTATTCATTTCTCGTTGATAGCCATGTCATATTTATCCTTTGGTTAGTTGGCCTCGGATTTGAGCACCAACAACACCATTTATCACGTTTTATTCCAAAATCCAATAATCCATAACACGCTGTTAATCAACACCTAAACGTATACGCATAAAAAAGAGGCGTGTCAGACTGTTACAGTCGTGACACACCCCCGAGTCAATATACGTCACTCTTGAGTCTGATGCCACACCGAGTTCTCGGAACGGCACGCGATCCAGTCACCCCAGTGGATGACGTTCGGAAGGCTGGTGCGAATACGTCCATCGTCCGAGTTATTGACGTAATAGGACTTGTTCTTGTCAGCGAATACGCCATCCGAAAGCTTAATAGCCATCGTTTCTCTCCACGTCAGCTTAATGTCGTACTCTTGTAAGATGAACAACGCCAAATCAGTAACATCCCAATGCTGAATCTTGGGATTCATCATAAACATCTGCCCACGTTTCTTAATGGCCCATTCTTCGGTTTGTGGAAGGTAATATTCACCCTCCTTCGGTCCCAACTTACCGAGATCGTGGGAGAGCGCGGCCATGCAACGTTCCTCCTCGGTGAAGTCGATCTCGCCGCCCATTGCCTCGAACAGCTTGGATGCGCCTGCCGACGCCTTGTCCACGTTCATCACGTGTTGGAGGTAGCCGCCGACGTGCGCGTTGTGGAAGTGCTTGAACGTGCTTGCCGGAGCTACTGACGCACGAAGACCGTACGCGTCCTCCGAGTACAGCTTCAGCAGTTTTTCGAGGCGTTCGCCTGTGAACTTCTCCTTGAGGTATCCAATGAAGAGGTCATAGTTCTCTATGAGCTGTTGTTCCATCAACGCGCTTCCCTGATGTAATGTTGGTCGTGCCATGTGTTTTACGATTTGGTTGTGAAAGTGAACTTGACCTTGAGGTCATCGGCATTGATTTTCCGACGAAGCCGGAACCTCTTTTTCAACATTGTGTGGAGACCGTCTTTCAGATCGTCTTCGTAACAATCGATGAAACGATGCGCCAAGATACTGGCCTCGGCGTCAAGTAAACCGTCTTCGGTTAGTCCCGGCTGGCCTCGGTATTGAGCGATCTGCGCCGACGCGGGCTTTTCCATTCGTGGACTACGGAAATGGTAAAAAACCTCCCAGTCGCCATTATGTCCGTTCTGCCATTCCTCACGGTAAAACGTCCAACCTAGTTTCATGTAGTCGGACAAAACGGGGTTGAGCGTTACTTCGTTGTCATTGAGCTTGATCTCATCCATCTCACAACCATATCAGAAGATCGATGCCGATGTCAATACAATAAAGAACGGCCAAAAAGTGAAGAAACATGTCACTGTATGTCTGATCGGCGCAAGGATGGGCTTGGCGGACACCAAGATCGCAATCTACTACTCAACATTCTTTTCGGGCCTCTTTCGGATAAAAGTACACGCGATTGTGGTTCACCAACGATGCCATCAATACGCCTGTCCGCAACTCACCTTTCTTCATTATAGAAAATGAGTTCGACATAGTTGTTTGTTCGTATGGATGCGCAAACTTTGTCTCCAGAAACACTTTGTAGTTTCCACGTTTCGTCATCACCGATGGCCAGTTCGAAAAATATACTTCACCCACGAGGTACGACAACCCTTCCTGACATCCCGACGTCTCCCACTTCATCCTACACGTTCCATCCGGAAAATACTTCGATTTGACATGTGCCGGAACATTATGCCAAGCCCATTGCTTGTGGTGATCCCCGTAGAATTCGGAGAACGACACCTTGAGAAAATCAAGCTTTTCATTCTCAACGATTCGGATACACTTGTCAAGCCAACCGTCCACATGATTGTTGAGGCCGTTCTTACAGACACCGGCTTCCTTCTTTGGAACGAGTAGCATGTCGTCCTCGAACCAAACGAGGTATCTTTCGTCACTGGCGTGGAAGTCCTCGGCGGCCCACTGGCGGGCTCCGCAGATGCCAAGATTTCCTTTACGGACCACCGTGAAGCCGTACTTTTCAGCCATCTCGTCGTACTTTTTGGAGGTGCTCGTATCCGTACTATTGTCGATCAACACCTTCCGTTTGACATTGAGCAACTCTGGGTTTGACGTGGTGAAAGTGTCAAAGAGAAGTTGCAACTGCGGAGGGCTGTTGAAAGTTACCACATAGAGAACGGTTCCCGAACCTTTACGATTGAGTGTAACTTCTTCTTCCGTTTGATGGTAGGCTGGTTGATCGCTGTTTGACGTGGCAATCTTCACCTCAAGCTTCGGCATCGGCATCTGCTTGACACGCTCGAAGAAAGTTCCCATCAGTCCATTGCCGTCGATCATCTCGACACGAACACGGTCCCTATTGGTGTAGGTGAGGATGCTGAAAATGCTCTCCTCGGTGCCCATCAGTCCTTCGTTTAGGGAAGATTGTAGGGTATGGTAGTAGGCGGCACTGATGTCCTTTAGTACGTCTCGGTGTCCTCCAAAGAACCCACCGCGAGCCACACGATCTACGTGGTTGACACCGGCGTAACGAGCGATGGCCTTCCGTTCGAAACCATGAATCTCGGGAGCGTCACCGTATGGATAGCACACGAAAAGGAACTTGTCAAGCAACGGCTCCATCTTCCGGATCACGTCGTCGTTGCTGAAGTAGCCCGGGTGTACGGTCTGCGTCAACCCGGCGTCGATCCAACAGAAGTAGTCGGTTCCGAATGGGTTGAAGATCGATGCGTCGTTGAGCAGAAACATCTTGCTCATAACCAGCGGATTGTAGAGGTCCAACTTGGCTTGAGTGCTATCGGCTAACCACCCCACTTGGTTGAACCACTTGGGATCTGTACGGATCAACTGAACACGGCCGTAGAAAGTGAACCACGTCTTGAAGTCCTCGGCCTTCTTAATACGGATGTCCGTTCCGACCGAACCCTCACGACACCGTCGGACGAATGGTTCATCGGCCTTGTCCACGTAGATCAGCATCGGTACGTCCTTGCAAGCCTTGAGCAGTTTTCCGAAGTGTTCGAGATACTGACTGTAGGGCCGTTTGAAGCTGGTATTGAGGTCTCCACGACGAAGGTCGAAGAGGGCGGTGACGAGTGTGGTGTTGCAGTTCATCGGTCGGTTAAAAGTTTGTAGAATGGTTTGCCGTTCTTGAGTGGGTTGAAGCTGCCGCCGACGTCCTCACGATACCGCACGTCATTTCTTTAGGAAGAGATGGTTCTCGATGACCAATCCAGCGAGTTGGGTGGACATCAACAGTTGGAATGCCTCCCGAACCGTTGAGAGGATCGGTTGACCGTTCACGTTGAAACTGGTATTGAGCAGGACACCGTGGCCCGTTTTGGCGTGGAACTTGCCGAGCAGATCGTGTAACCACGGATTATCGTCCCGGCGTAACGTTTGGACCCGCGCCGTGCCGTCGACGTGCGTAACCGACGATAACTTCGTTCTCCACTCCGAGCGAACGTCATAAGCGAAGCTCATGTAGGGCGATTCTTCCAACGCGTCGAAGTACGTGTTCGCATCCTCGATTCGGACCACGGGAGCAAACGGTCGGTACCACTCACGATGTTTCACCTTGGTATTCAACACATCCTTCATCTGCGGGAAAGCTGGATCGCACAGGATGCTACGGTTGCCCAATGCTCTGGGTCCGTGCTCGGCGTTTCCCCGAGCCACACCGATCAGCTTTCCAGCGGCGAGCAAGTCAACGAGACGATCATCGTTCAGTTTCTCCCACGAGACCTGACTGGACACGGAATACCAATGATGCGCAACCACGCCAAGGTCGAGTAGCGGTAGACCCGCGTAGATGACATTGGCCGGCTTGGCCGGCTTGAGCAGATAAAGCAGGTTTCCGACGGCGATGCCGCAGTCACTGCTATTCGGTGCAACGAACACCTTACGATCAGGCCACGTCCGTTTGATTCGTGTGTTGAGGAGAACGTTGAGAGCACATCCGCCGGTGATGCAAATCGGTAGATCGGGTCTACCATCGATGATCGGACCGGCCAACTCGAAGAACAACGACTCGAACACGTGCTGACTCGTTGCTGCTACGTCGTAGGCGAGTTGGCCGGTCAACCGTTTTCCGAGGCGTTGTGAGAACTCAACGCCGATCTTGCTGCCCAACTCCTTGATGAGAATCACATAGTTATTGCCGTCGGGTTTGGCGCGGTAGAACTCGGTGAACGCCTGAACCCAGTCACGGCGAACAACGCCGTAACCGCACAGCCCCATCAGCTTACCGCTGTAGACGAGGTTTCCGTCCGACAACGACGGTTCGAACCTGATCGCATCGATGTAGGCGCCGAAGACCATGTAGGCGAACCCCAGATCGATGGTATGAGCGGCTACACGTTTCGGCCCCTCCGTTCTGGACTCGGCCACAAAGAGATTGAAGAAGCCGTCGTCTCCACCTCCATCGAACGATACGATGACCGCCTTCTCAAACGACGACTGATAAAACGTACCGCATGCGTGACAGAGATGATGTGTGGGGCCAAACATCTTTTTATCAGCTTGTATCCGTTGATTGTGGAAGACCTTTTCCCAGACACCATTCGGCCTTCCGTGGATTACGTCGATGTTGGTACTGATGCAGAGATCGAAGGTAGGTCCGTATCCCAACGACGTACCAGCGTGAACCGCAAGTTCCACGATCTCGTCAGCTGACGGAACGGTCTTGTACTGCGCCAGACCGGCGTTCTTGTATCCGATGAGTCGTTCGATCTCCACAACTCTGACTTCGTTCGACGACTTACGACCAAATGCCACAGCAGCATTGTGAGAGCCGTGGATGGCGATGATGTCACCTTTACTCATGAGTTTGTCAGAGGTTGAATGTCATCTTCTCACCCCAACCGTTCTTACGGCTATGCGGCCAAACGACGACATGATGCGGTTTCTTGTCACACGGAAACTCACGCCACAACTTGATGTAGTGGTCGCCATTCGGATTGCGAGCCTCAGCCAACAGTCGGCGACACTCATTCTCATCAGCATCTTTACGGTGGACGACTTTACCATCCACGTCTTCAAAAGACACGCACCAGAACCAGTAGTCGTTGTGAGGGAACTTATCCAACTGAAGGTCGACACAATGCTTGAAGACCTGAACGAACGAGTTCTCCCACTCCTCGTCGGTCTTGTAGTCCCACCACGGATTTGGTGGGTACTTCTTGTCCAACGTGAACTGCTGCACTGCACGTTTCTTGAAGTTGATTCCGGCGTACTTTTCGTAGTCCCGCAATGTACGGATTGGACCGAAGCCGTATGGTCCCCACTCGATGCTTTCATATTTCGCACCGTCCATAGAGAACAAACACCGGTTGCGTTTATGACACTCAGCGTTACGTTGACCCCAGTCCTTCTTGTCGTCCGTCTGCTCTTTCATCGATCCATTGTGATCATCCCAATGCTTTGTACGACCTTTCCGAGTGTATTCATGCCACGCAATCACCGTGTGCGGATGGAACAGATCGTAACCCCACGTAAAAGCACGTGCAGCGATGCTGATCTCCTCACCGTGGAAGTAGTAGTTGGGATCGTGTGGAACTTCCTTGCAAAATTGACCAAGCGTGAAGCAAAAGTGAGCCGAGTAAAAGCGAGCCGCGACAGGTGCTGACAACGTCGAGTGTTCATCGATTGATGCTGGTAGGAAAAAGACCGCTCCTTCGGGAATGAATCGGTCGAAGTTCATCTTCCACGGCACGTTAATGCGTGCAGCTGGATCATTGTCAGGATCGAACGATGAGATATAACCAGTCAACAACGGTTTAGCATGTCCCATCGACCGAAGTTGATCCATCATTTGAATGCATGTCGTGTCCCAATGCTTGGCGAACCGATGGTGGGAATCCAGTTGAAGTGTATAGGTCTCGTCGGCGTACCGTTGTTGGATTTGATTTCGTGCCCAACACGCGCCCTTACTCTTACGATAGTCGATGTCGATCACCTTTATCTGTGGGTGATCGGCTAACTCCTCCAATGAATCGGTATTAGCGTGTTGCCAAGCGATACAGAAGACGAGATTTTCGGGATGTTCAGCTTGCGCTAGACAATCGCGGATGGTTGGAACGAGTTGCGGATCTCGGTAAGCTGCGATTTGGATAAAAATCGTATTAGTTGACATGCGTATATATACACATTACAACCACGTTTTAGATGACTTTCAAGATTATAATTATGAACACGCCGAACCGTATTCAGCTGTTCCGTTTACGATGTTAAGCGTTTCATCGCGAACACAAACATCGGCGATCTTATCATGAGTTGCTGGATGTGTCGATCCAGATCCGGTTACACTTTCGGCACCGTTGCAATCCGTCCAATAGAACTCAAAATCTCCAGTGTATGAGTCGGAATACATTGCCACCTGAGTGCATGATTCTACAGGCAATGGAGTTGGTGTAACCGTCGGCGTTGCCGTTGGTGTAGGCGATACTATACCAACGTATCTTGTTGCGACACCGATGGAACATCCATTAACACCGGGTTCATATGTTCGAATCTTAATTGGATTTGAGTACAAGTCATAACCTGGTTCAATCGCAACGCTCTCAACGCCGCTCCAGCTTACAAATGTCCATTCCGGGTCCATTACAAGACCAACATCTACAACGGTATTTGCACCATAGATGCCATATCCATAGCTAGACACGATGCCGTGTGGGTGAGCCGGCAAATTGACTGAGAAATACGAAATCGGCCCATACGGATTTGCGAACTCATATATCTCATGGTATCCAATCGATGGATTTGACGCCGGCTTCCACTGAATAGTCAATTGTGACAAACAGCACGCTAGATTATTATACCGAGTCTCAAATGAATGCCATCCGGCTGTTAGAGACTTCGTGACGGCTGCATTCGATCCAACCGTTTGAAAAATAAAATCACCGTCAATATACACCGACAACGTGTCATCTGCAAACGCCGTGATGTAATAATCGTCAGTAGCCTCGGCAAACAACGATGCTGACATTCGACATGACCAGACCGGATCATTCGGCGGAACGTGGTCCGGATAGCCGGGAACATTTGGAGACATCGAGGCTGTTGGTCCACCGATTTCAGGTTTTTCGAAATGGAATGAACAATTGGCAGCGTTCGGCTCGGTCAAAAATGCAGGCCCAGAACAATCCAGATCCGTATACCACGTGCGATATATTCCAGTAAATATCGGAGTCGGTGATGGTGTAATGGTTGGTGTAACTGTTGGCGTCGGCGTTGGAGAAACACCGACGGATGGAGTAACCGTCGGAGTAACCGTCGGCGTCAAAGTCATCGTCATTGTAGGCGTCGGCGTAACGGTGTAAACAGGAGTTGGAGTCACCGTCGGCGTAGCCGTCATAGTCACCGTAGGTGTAGGCGTTGGTGCCGGATAGATGTATCCGCCGGCAACTTTTACCCAACCAACGTTCAGAGTGTCATCCGAAAGCTTCAACCAAACTGTTCCACCATTGGCGCCAACACTACGATGTACTTCCCCCCGACGTCCATAGACATAGCCATCCGGAGGCTCATTACATCCGGGAAGTCCTTGTGGGGATTTGGAGAGAAGCGATGCTGTAAATTGGGAGTCGGCCATACGAGTTTAGGTTACCGAGCGTATCCTTCGAACACAAACGAACAGGTACATTCGCTACTGTTATGAAACTTTACGTAAATTCTGCGGGACGAATGAACCGACCCGTAGTTAGAAACTTCGAGATAGTTCGAATCGTAGATGCACTGTGTCTGATACACTCGGTTGTCATTCCACGATCCGGTGACAGATGAACTAATCGGCAGCGGCGGAGGTGATGCGTCTCCAGTCCCAACCGATATAACTGGATGATGGCCAACCTCAGGAGAACAGACGATTGACGTCAGAACGTACGACGGCGGCAACACATCTACATTTTCAACACTACCACTTCGTATCCAATCAGAGTGGTCCAACGTTGCAGTTATCGTAAACCGGACTCCAAGTGGGGTGTAGTTCTTGTAAACATACGTTGCGAAATCCTCAACCGTAACTCGTTTGTTCTCGCCGGTCGGTGATGTCAGCGCATCAACGTCTACCACAGCGAACAAGTCACCAACCGCCAACTCTCCTGGCGTCATTCTACGAAGGTCTGATGTCTTTTGATTAGCCATTGTGTAGCATAAATATAAGGTCAGGCCAAAATCTTCACTTTTTTGGCAATGAACTGAACGAGTTTGCTTCGGACGATGTCATCCTCGGTAAACTGAAACGTATATATACCATTTTCCCGACTATCACTATCTCCGAATAGATCAAAGATCGTCTGAAAACCCGACCGGCCATTGATGTCGGCCTGCGACGGATCGCCGATTAGAAAAATCTTGCTGAACTCACCGACGCGTGTCATCAGTGTGACCAACTCCTTTTTTGTCATGTTCTGCGCCTCATCGCCTATGATCACCTTAGCGTTCCAGTTCAGTCCACGAAGGTATCCAATCGGTAGTCCTTCCAGACGGTTCTCGCCATCCAAATACTTGATTTCGTCCGATGGAAGAAACTCTTCCAACTTATCCATCAATGGGCGAAGATACGGTGAAAACTTGTCGCCGGCTTCACCAGGAAGAAACCCCATTTTGCAATCGGCGCTCTCAACCACCGACCGAACGTAAACGATATCACTCATCTTTTTCTGATTGAGTAATTCCAATGCCGCTAAAACCGACAAGTATGTCTTTGAGGTTCCAGCCGGACCAGAAACCAGTATCATCTTGACGTTCTTGTCCAACGCCATATCCAAAAAAGCTGTCTGATTCGGTGTCAACGGCCGACGAAAAATGTGGAGTTCGTTTCGGAGTTTTGACTTTTGATATACTATTGGGCTGCGATCCGTAATGTTCTTCGGAACAACGGGCGTTTCAATATCATTTTTTCCACGTTTAGAACGAACTTTTTTTGACATAAGGTTAGAGTAAATTTACGTTTTTGTATTGTTTGATGTAACGGGGATTTGGTAGTCGTTCCAGCAAAGATTTTATCTTGGCGCACATTTCAAAGTGTTCACTTTTTATACTCACATCAAATATGTGCTCTAAATTTTCCCGAAAATTGCATTGACGAATCGACACAACATACGGTGTATTCTCAAACCGGAACGGATCGGCTGTTGGTTGATTATTATCAATCGCAAACTCAATGTTATCGACAACCACCTCCATAAGACGGTTTCGGTTTTTATTGACGTAACGTTCCATGTCGAGGTTATTCGACGGTAACTCTTGGATTATCGGAAGGTGTTGCTTCGGGTTTCGATGGTTCTTCATACTCGGAATATAAGTAGATTTCCAACAACGCTTTGCCCATCAGACCAACAAATCTTTCATTCTCGGATAACGTGCTCTCTTCCAGTGCATCCAAAATAGCATGCATCAGTTCATGAAAAAACGTCTCAATAACCGATTCGTCTGTCACAACAAACTCAACCATCTCAGTATTTCCTTCACTGATTTCCACAGATTTTTGCAGAGAGCCGGTAGATTGTATCCGTATCAATTTCGTATCGTCATCATAATATCCGTACGCGTTTTCTTTATGATATAAGTCGGAAACAAACTCAACTCTATATTTATGACCAAGAAGCGTGAACGATTTCGGAAATCTGAAGTTTTTCGGATTATTCGTCATCGCATTATAAGTATCATGGACACAACTATTCCAGAGGCAAAACTACCTGAAAAGGCCAAGAATTTAGTGGGGTCGTTAGTTGCTTGGTCCCAAGAGGATTTTAAGCGAACAAATCAATCAACGTTCCAAAACCGACTGATGTTCTGCCGTTCCTGTGAATACTGGAAGCCAGACGCGTTTCTTGGCATCGGTAAGTGCGGAATATGTGGTTGCTCAGTCGGAAAACTATACATACCGTCCGCACGGTGCCCTCACCCAACACCTCGTTGGTTGAGTATCGTATCAACGCCTACCACAGGTTCTGCAACCTAACATCACGGTTTTGCACTCGTCACAGAA
>Ga0172381_10005977_pt1 | contig 12259 bp, 25 predicted proteins | sample Leawel6488metaG_FD_119754 | JGI IMG/M metagenome (GOLD analysis project Ga0172381, IMG submission 119754) | Leachate microbial communities from a municipal landfill in Southern Ontario, Canada - Leachate well 64-88 metaG | ecosystem: Engineered > Solid waste > Landfill > Unclassified | place...
ATGTATCCTTCCGGGGTCAAGTTATTGGGATATTAATGGAGATGGCAATTTGGATATCATTGAAAGCAGACAAACTATGACTGAGTTATATGCTATCCTTCCAGAAAAATTCAAACTTTACATTATATGAAAAAGCCAGATCTCCCCCCGCTTAAAATAAATATCATATCTTTGATAAAACTTTACAGGCTTGTTAAGAAATTGATCAGACAACTAAATCAAAAAGCTATATGTTTAAAGAAGAAAACAACACCCTTCATATATAAACCTCATACAGCTCTCTCATTCGCCATAAACGACTATCAAGGCACACAGAACGACTTAAACGGATGTGTGAATGATCAGACAGATTTGGTTGTTCTTTTAGATTTAGTAAAAAGATTAAGCCAATATCATAGTGACTTTGCAGAGAAGAATTGGAAGGACAAAGAAGTTACCAGAAATACGTTTAAAGGAGAAGTTGGGCAAGCCATTGATGCGTTACCTAACGTACCTGTTGTTTTTATATCAGATTCATGTTTTTCTGGCACAAATACACGCCTTTTGAACAGTAAACCGAGATGCGCATATAATCCTAACATTTCGTATGAAGACTATTTAAAACCCGTCAAAAACAGGTTCTTTCTCAACGAAAACAAGATTGGGAACTGGATAACAATATCGGGATGTAAGGAAGACCAGACATCTTCGGATGCTATGTTTAACGGCAGGTTTAATGGAGCTTGTTCGTTGGCTCTTTGGACAACCCTTGAAGAAGCACTGAATGACGGTATTGAACTAACATACAGAGAATGGGTTAAGAGAGGTAATGAGTTCTTGAAACAAAGACTCTTCAAACAAGAGATGACTATTGAAGGTAAAGAGTCATTGATTGATTCGATAGTATTTAAAGACCCTTGTATTCTTGTTCATTACTCAGGACATGGGGCGTATACAGCAGATGTTCACGGAGACGAACTTGATGGACTTGATGAGGCATTGTATCTTTATGACGGAATGTTCTTGGATGATGAGATGAACGCCTTACTCTCCAAGATAAAAGATAACTAAGGATAGTAAAACATTAATCTATTTTTTTTATTAACATATTAAATAAACATTAAAAAAGAAAGAAAAGAAGATGAGAAAAAGAGTTTTAATAACATTATTGTTTTCTCTGTTGTTTCTGATACCGATATGGTGTCAGCCAACAAACGGAGACTTGGCAGATGCACTTGCCAGCTTGGGACTAAGTAAGACATGGGCAACGATCATTGTATTATCTGTTGCTACTGTTATCGGAAAATTGTGGCCTCAGAAATGGACAGACCCGCTTAATGTTGTAATCAAAATAATGAAAGTAGTCATGGCACTGCTTGATTGGGTCAATGACAAAGTAAATAGGGGCAGTGTGGATGAAAAGGAACATGATAAAGTGGTCAAGGACTTCTGTTCATTTAAAGGACAGATAAATAGAGCATGGAAATTCGCAGGAATGATAATCCTCTTTGTTGGATTTACTTCTGTTGTATCAGCTCAGAGTCCGTGGACGGGGTTCTTTTATTCCGTAAAAGATAATCCTGCATTGAAGATTGACAATAATAAGGCTCTCTCTGTTAACAACACTACTCATTTAGTACGATTTGATATGAACGTAGGAGGAGTTGGATATCTTTACAATAAAGTAGAAAAACAACTTGAGTTAACATCATTCTTAAAGGTAGGCATGGGTCTTAGTTATTCATTTTATAAAGTAGAAGAAGGCAAAGAACCTTATAATTATCTTTCTTTGTCAGGGTTCCTCTTCCTTCCAATACCTGAGACGGGACAGAAATCATCTATTGCTGTAGCTATTTCCGCATTTAACATGTTTGGATTAAATCTTAGTCCACAGATAGGACTAAACTTTGAACCATCATTGATTAACTCAGATTATTTCCCCATAGCACCACTTGTAGGATTAAAATATAATTTCGATTAGTTCTATAATCATTTTTTGCTTGAGTTAAGGCCTCGGTTGTAATTCCGGGGCTTTTTCTTTTGTATCATATTGTTAATGTGTACAAATATCATGTTTTTGTACAGATATATTGTTTATCTTTGGGTATGTGTAGTGAACTACCCACCCACGCCAAAGGCGATGGGGAACTTACGAACATTTTGTTCCGTGGGTGGAGTCTTATTTGAAGGCGTGCGAAGAAAATCCAGACGCAACTATCGAAGTGAGTCGTTAATATTGTGGCTAACTATATATTCAAATAACTTTTCTCGTATATGTATGTAAATATAAAAACGATTGTAAATAAATATTTATATTTGTATACATATACTTATTTAAATGAAAAGACAACAAGTATTCCCTTTCCCAGAATGTAAAGAATGTATGGAATTAACAGACTGTCCACACCCAGAAGTTGATACTGACATGATGGGGACGCCTATACCTCCCGACTGTTGTCCGCATCCATTGAAGATAGTGAATAGGACGACAGAGACCAAGAGAAACAAAATAAAGAAAAGACATGCAAGAGATATTGATTGAACTTCTTAAACTGTATGGGTTAAAAGAGATACCCGGTTCACAGGACAATCCTGTTATAGTAGATATGTTTAATGAGATAGGCTTTGATTGGGTGGAAGATGATGAGACTGCGTGGTGTTCCGCACTACTTAACTTTATCTGTCTCAAGTCAGGTTATGAGAGAAGCAAGAAGCTAGACGCAAGATCATGGCTCAATATGCCAATAACAGTTCTCAAACCCTCACTTGGGGATATAGTCGTCTTATGGAGAGATAGTCCCGACTCATGGAAAGGACATGTGGGGTTGTACATAAGTGAAGCAGAAGATGGGAGACACATCTACGTACTTGGGGGAAATCAATCAGGTTCTGTCAATATCAGTGTTTTCCCCATTGACAGAGTCTTGGGATATAGACGCACAAAAAAGATAGAGTTATAATCAGTAATCTTTTAACATCTCAGTCATGGAAATAAAAACAAGAATAGTGATAATAGGCCTTTTTACAGGCTTTTTAATATCATTTATCTGCGGCAATGTAGTTGGCTATAAAAAAGCAGTTAATTACAAAAACATAGAGAAAACACAACTCTTGGAAGTAATAAACACATATAATGTAGAGTCTGAGAACTCAAAGATTTATATAGACTGCCAAGAAAACATTATAAGGGACATGAAAGCGTTCAACGTGATACTAAAACAAGAGAATGGAGTTTTGCGGAAAGAGTTAATAAAAGTCAATAAGAGAATAGACAGTCTTGAGGTAATGACTTATAATAAAAAAGAGGGAGTCTATCTCCCTCCTCCTTTCCCTTTTCCCTTACCTTTTCCTTTACAAGCCATCTGGTGATATTTTAAGTTAACGATACAAAGTTAATTAAAATTATAGATTTTTTTTATTATTATTCCATACTTTTAATCTATCATCAGCATCTAATATATCAGGACTATCTAATGACTTACGTAATTTTTCATCACAGATTATCTCCCCGATAGAGTTAAACATCTTTTCATTCATTGTTGGCAGGGAATACTTAGGTATTTCTTTTATCTCTCCACCACTGTCGTCTACATCATATACCACACCTCTTACCACAAAGAATCGTTGTTTGTCTGGTATGTAAATTACTTTTCCTCTTGGATTACTCTTGGAAAGCAATACTTTTGGAGTAAGAAGGAAGTCTGGATTTCTTACTAAGGTTACTATATGTTTCTTTACAGATATCATAGTCTTTGTATTTGGTTTTAGAATGGCAGATCGTCAGTCTCGTCACTACCATCAGGGACGTTACCGGAACATGAGTTGGTGTCTATCGGGACTACGGATGCAGGTATATGCTCATCGGGTGTTGTGTTCTTGTTCTTATCGGCAAAACGTATGTAGATACATTTGTTCTCTGTCTTATAAAAAGTAGATGTCACCTGTGAACCTAGAACAACAAATCTAACAATCACCTTGTCTCCTATTTCAAAGTTATTTGCAAACAATCCTTGTGCCAATTGGAATTCGGGGATAGTATTTGTCTTTTTACCGTTAACATTTGCTTCACATGCCACTTTTATTGAGTGAAACACGTATTTCTGACCATTTTTCTTGCTTGTTACTTCTTTTGAGTCTTTGGCAAACAGCGTTCCCGATAGTTCAAAGATATTGGGTTTTTCTTCGTATTCTTCTTCCATAAAATTAATTTATTTATCAGTTAAGTAAGACACGTAAATATCAGCCATTTGTTTATCTATTTGTTCATCTATTGGAATAGGTATTAAATAGAAATCAAAAAACAACAAGGCTTTATAGGGAGAAAGATTATCTTTTATACACTCCTTAAAATAGGCAATGTGTTTTTCTACTTGTTCATTAGTGTAATCATAGGTAATATTGTTTTTAGCATACTCTTCGGTAGTGTTACAGCACAATTGTTCCTTTACTCTTTTCATATATTCATCAAAGAGTTTATCTCCCTTAGTCTTTTTCTCTGGTTTAAAGTTTGTCTCCCCAAATGTATTATCTGCTCCCATGTTATTGCTGATTTATAAAGTTATTAATCAATTCTTTTTCTTTTATTCCTATGTTCTTCCAAAGTAAATCATTATTTGGCATATATCCTAATTTGGCGAACCAAAACTTAATAGGATTTAAGTTCCATGATGTCTTTAGGTCAACAACAAATCCTCCGTCAAGTAATACTCTTGTCTGCACAAAAGGACGAACATAGTCTAACATGACTGTATCAATAGCTCTGTCTCTTGGTATGTTCCACGGTTGCCAATTAATCTGATCAAGTACTCTTGCGCTGATTGTCCTGCCTACACCAAGAACGGTTGTGTGTTTGAAATGAACTAATTTATTTGTGAAGACATCATCCATGCCAAAGAAGTATACATCTGAGAGGCCGATCAAGTCTATGTCCTTCTCTGTTTCTTCTTTTATCCGAAGGAATGTCTCTGTTGATATAAGATCGTCCGACCCCATAACCATCACATAGTTTACTCCTATCTTTTGCATCTCCATACATGCTCTGTTGAACTTGGCAGTAAGAGGTTTATTGGGGTATTCTATATGCTGTATGCCATGAATCCTGCAAGTTTCTGCACCACTCGAATCTCCTACACAGACACATGGAATAGCAAGTCCGGTCTCTTCTCTTAGTCTGGTTATTCCTTCTGCGAATATCTCAAGGATGGGGACACGCATGAAATTAGTTGTGATTATTCCGATAGTCATGATTATCTTTTAGGGGGTTTATAAAACGGAGCGTAAAACCCATTGATGCCGAAGGCTCGATGGGATGTAATCGACCCCTTTTACACTTACATTTTGTAAATTTAAACAAAATAATATTGTATCTTTGTATTTATGAAAGGATATTTATATTTAACAACCTGTTTAGTCAACGGTAAAAAGTATGTTGGGCAAAGTATAAACCTACGAAACATTAATACATACTTAGGAAGTGGTATCGCTTTTAAATGTGCATTAAAAAAATATGGAAAAGATAACTTTGAAAAAATCATCCTTATTGATAATGTTAGTTGCCTAAATGAACTAAATAAACTTGAACGAGACTTCATACAAAAATATGACTGTCTTTCTCCTAATGGATATAATTTAGATTTAGGTGGCACTAATAAAGGCAGAATGTCAGATGAAACAAAAGCAAAAATGATTAAATCTAAAACAGGTAAAAAGCACACACTAAAACAAAGGGAAGTAAATATTAAATGCCATACTGGACTAAAGCTATCAAATGAAACAAAGAAAAAAATAGGTGATGCCAATAGAGGTAGGACATCTTGGAATAAAGGTAAAAAGATGCCGATAGGACATTCAGAAAAAATGAGAGAGATAATGACAGGTAAAAAAATGAGAAAGAAGCAAATAGAAATATTTGACAAAGAAACTTCTTTAAATATTCTTTGTAACGGGGTTGTTGATGCTTCTGATAAATTAAATGTTTCCATTGGTTCTATTTCTCTTTTATGTTCTGGTAAAATATCTCATATTAAGCATAGGTATTATTTAGTAGGAGTGATGACTCTTGAAGCCCATCCCATCAGCTTTGCTGTGGGTGGGTAGTTCACTTTAAGAATCCATTTATTACTTCCAGATGATAAGAATAATCATGTGTGGTCTTCCAAATAGTAGTCCCCTTTGGTGGTGTAAGATACTTGATATATCCTTCTTTGTGTGCTAACACTGTCATAGGCACTTTCAGTTCATTGGCTCTCTTACTCAACCATACATCTGCCATATTAGGTTTCTTGAAGTCATGTAAGTCAAGATTAAAGTCTTTGAGACGAAAAGCAGTACATCCACTGCCTATAAAGTTAACAGGAGTATCTTCTTTTACCTCTCTTAGGCAACGGCAGTTTTCCGTACTCGAAGTGTATGATTTTACAGGGTAATGGTAATTTCTCCCATGAAACCCTACTATACCTCCATATTTTTTTATTCCCTCAATAAGGTACTTAATACACCCATCTGGCATCAAAAGATCGTCATCCCAAGAAATGAAGTAATCGTCATCTGCATAATGATCTTCTCTAAACAAACAACCTTTTGCATTTCTTAAATCAAAAAAACAAAACTTCTCTGCATCTCCTCTGTCTTTTTTTAGGATAAGAGGGAAGACGTTATCAAAATATTCTAAAGAAAACGGGAATGAGTCATATCCATTTAATGCCAAGAACACCTCATCAACTTGTGGACTTATAGAACCCAATATCTGCATTAAGTTGTCAGACCTATCGGGTATTGTAGCCATGCCAAGTATTTTCATGATATAAATTTTAAAATGTTAATTGTATTTATTTACTATCAATCTTTTTTTTTAATGCTCTTATGACTTTGCAAACTGCATAATCATTTACCCATTTTGGATCGTCAATGAAAGCCAAAATAGTCTCTTCTCCTCTGTTTAAATCATATAGTAGACCATCTGTGGGCTGTTCTATCAACTCTGAGAGTTTTGCTATCTGCAAGCCGCCTATTGTGGCAATAACTACATTGCCTTTTGCAGATTCTTCAAGTATTCTTGTTTTTAATTCGTCCATTGTTTTCAGATTAAAAAGTTTATTCAAAAATCCATTAAAAGTGTGTTTATTTTCAGGAAACCGTTGTACAAACACCACAAAAGTAACTTTACTAACTAGTTAGCCGTCAGTTTAAGAAACAGCCTCGGAAACTTGCTTACTTTTTTGATAAGCACTTAGTATTTCAAAGCCAATTGTATGTTTACAGTCTTTTGACAATTCAACATCTTTGAAGTCAGATATTTTCTCAACCTCAATTTCTATTTTATTTTTTACTAATTGGAATATGTTCCAATATTGGTCTGTAACAAAATCAATACCTAAATCTATAAGGTATCTACCATAAAATAGAAAACTACCTTTTAAATCGGTAATTAATAATTCAGTTGAGCCTCCGTAATTACGAACACTTACAACACTTTTGCGTCCATCTTTTTCAGAGCCAAAAAGCAAAATATCATCTCCGCTAAATCCAAGCGGGGCAAGCGAGGTTATACCGTCTCTATAAGATAAAAACACAGCATCCTTAAATAACTCTTTTGTTATTTCGATTAATTCTGTTTTGTGAAGTTCTTTGTTGTACATAAATATTTGTTTTAAAGTTAATTACTAAAATAAAACCGAACGGCTAACACAAGCTATAACCAATAAAGGTTTCGGTGGTTAATTCAACATTGTATCTCGCATCCAATTTAGTATCGGTGATAGTGCATCGCTCCGTAATCCTTTACTGGTCATAGCTTCAACGTTAATTATTTTCCGGCGACCCTAGTAACAAAAACAATGCTTTAAGGTCATTGATCGTAAGGTATAATTCTTCTCTCAATATCCCATACTGGAAGGCTCTAAACACGCCTCCTTGTCCCCCTTGCATGTCAAGTTCATAATCTTTATCTCCCAAAGATAATTTTGATGTCTGTACCTTTGGTGACGCATCCAAGATAAATTTAGATTTTTTCATGATTTTATTCTTTAAGTTTATTACCAAGATTGTTTCTTAACTTTTTAAGAAGTCGTTCTCTTTCTCCTTCTTTGTCTTTATATTTTAGACGTAGTGATTCTGCACTATCATCATTATGTGTCAAAATTAAGTTCCCAAACATATCAAAAGAGGCACTTTTAACACTTGATTGGTCAATAGTGGGACTGCTTATCGAAATGTAGTTGTCTTTGAAAAAAGTGTCGTTTATGAATGATAAATCATCTGTGCTTTTTATTGTTTTTACAAAGTGATTGCCTTTTCTTTCAAAAGATACTTTTACATCACCATGATTGTCTATTGCCTCAAGAGTAAGATTGTATTTATCCATCTCTTTTAGTTGTGCATATTCCGTGATGATGTCCATCATCCTTTTTCTTATAAAGTCTTCATTCTTATTTGTACTCATAGGTCTCTCGGATTGTTTACGTTATAATAGGTCGATAACTTCTAAAAAAGATCTGTCTTCAATGTCAATAGGTTGTTTTGCTTTTGTTCTTACAAAAATTCCTTTCTCAACAGCCCAAAAGACGCATACATCAAAAAGGAAGTTCTGTACATATTCTTTGCTTCTACCTGCAATAGATTCATAACCTAAAACTCGTTTGTGAAATTCGTGTAACATTTCTTTATTTTCTTGTGTAGGAGGAAACCCCGGATTGAGTTTTGCAAGAATATCTGTCATCATCAACGCCCAATAAGTTTTATATAACTTCACCGGGGCTTTCTCCTTTGAACAAGCACCTTCGGGATGAATCATTTACTTGAAAATATCATCAATCTCAGAGCATAACAAGGTAGATAGTTCTTTTGTCTTTGCAGGTACGGCATCCCAATCGCATCCAACTCTTTCTGCTTTATAAGCATCCATTACGGCTTCCATAGATCTGATGCTGGCTTCTACTTTCAACTCTTCAATAAGATGTTTTTTATTTCCCAAACTTACTGAGCCAGTATTTATTCTTTCTGATCTGTTGTCTGCTCCCGACTGCTGAGGACTAATACCTTTGTCGGTTTTTGTCGCAGTAATGAGATTATATGTTCCACCTTTTTTGTTGGTCTTAACGTCAGCTTGATAAAAAACTTCATCTCCAACATTGAGGTCTTTGTCTGATGTTTTTTCATCCAGATAACCACCAACGCCATCTTCAAGTGATATAGTTATACTTGAAGAAGATTTCCCCGTTGTCTGATTAGTGAAATTCTTTTTTTCAATGTTTTTTACTTTTGATGTTCCCATAACTTTAATATTAGATAGTTAGACAAATATAAAATATTTTGATGTTTTAAACAAATAAATCTGCATTAAAAACTTTATTATTTTCAAAAACAAGAGATACATTCATGTTTCTGCTTTTTAACACCGAGATTACTCTTCTTACTGTTTGTAGTTGATCTTGTGTCAATTCTTTTTGCTGAGAATTAACTTGTATTTCTATCTGGATTATTTTGTTGTCATTCATGGTTGATTTTATTTAATACCGTTAAAAAATAAAAAATATAATTACCTTTTTTGTTTCATTAAATTTTTCACAATTGCACCAAACAAATTATTTTCTTCACAATAATTTAGTGTAGATAAAATCTGAATTTCTTTTGCTGTTGCTTGACCTTCAATTTCAAACTTAGAATTTATTGGTTTTGCACTCGCATGAATTAATACTCTTTGTCCAATATACTTCTTAGGACAGGGCCACGTCCGGTTTTCAATAGGTTTAATGCCGAATCCGATATTATTTGGGTCCGGCTCAATAATCAGACTAGCCCACGGTTGTTTAATTGATATTACTTTCATAATAATTGTTTTTTTTACTTACCGGAATGCGGTATCTGATTAGTTTTTTCATAAGGTTATATCTTCGATTTTTTTTAATTTATTCTGAAGATTTATGATTTCACTTTTAATTTCTTTTATTCTTTTCTTTTTAAAAGCTGCGATATATCTATCTAAATCTTTAGGTAAACAAGTGTTCCCACAACTTCCATGAATAGTACAAAATGAATGTTTTATGCCTCCCCACCAATTCGATGTAGCACATAATTTCATTTCCCAGTTTTTATCAAACTGAAATTCGATATAAGGCTTATCTATTGTTGTTTTTGGTAAGTTAAGTATCTTTTTCATAGGTGAGTTTTAATTTTCTTCCAATAATCTTCTGTCATCTTACCCGAACCATTCCACTTTTTAGCAATCTTCTCATAATCTCTATGATTATACTTTGCTGCAAAGTGCATCCATATCTTTTTTGAGATATCAGGATTAAGACAGTCTGGAAGAATATAATGATTACCTGTTTCCCGGTTATAATCATCCAGCTTCATCTGGCGGCATTGAACTATTCCGTAAGCTTTTTCTTTCTCATTAACGACTTTTGCCCTGTGAGATGATTCCACAAAGCAGGAAGCTTTATAAAGGCTCAGGTAAGGATTTACTGGCTCTGGTATTAAAAGTGTCAGATACCGCTCCGTTGGTGCCATCACTTTGATTGTGATAAGCAGAAATAAGATTACAAGGGATTGTTTCATGGTTGTCGTTATTAGTTATTACCTAAAAGTGTGTTTATTTGCTGGTTTATGTTGTGTAAAGTCACTAAAGGTGTGTTTAGCGACTAGTTAGCAGTAATAATACTACTGCCTACGCTCGTGCATTTCACACATTCCATGTTCACTCCAATTTGAGTGCGCTCTTGGTGTTTCGCCTTCAAATGATACAAGGCAAACCCACCCTTTATGAGTTGAACAAACACAGCCTTCAACATCATTTGGTTTTGGAGTGGTGGTGCAATGGTAAAAATCTTCGTAGTGGTTTTTGCAATTACAACAACAACTACCATCGTACCAACCTTTATCACAATTACTACTGCTAACACCAGCTATATCCAAGCTGGGCTTTAGTGGTGTATTCGAGTTTTCTGCTTTCTGTGTCATTTTGCGTATTTGGATAAGTTATTACTATTAAATCCCAGCCTGTACATAGCTGTAACCGTTATGCATTGCGTAAAAAGTCCAAAATCCCATCATTGTCAATTTCATCTGGATTTAATCCATTTTTGTAGGTAATCGTCCATTTTAATTTTTCGGCATCGTAAGTAATAGTTTTTACGTTATTGCCCAGTTCTTCGATAAAATCATAAATGTCATTCATTGCTATTTGTTTTTAAATTAATATTAATGTTCCTTCATTAAACTGTTCACAATTGCATCAATACATATTTTTCTCGCATTCATGCTAGTAAAAGGATTAACGAGTGCTGTCTTAGCTTTCTTGGTAGGCCGTATCGCAAAAGGCATATTGTTTTGTATGTGTTTCGCAAACTCTTCCTCTGAAGTAAAATACCAATCACTACAATTATTATCTTTAGTTTCTACAATATCACCACATCTTAATCCTTTTGAATAACTGAAGTAGTTAATTGACTTGCCAGGATTGTCAACAGAGTCATATAACCATGAAATGATTAATCCTTTATGTTGCCGTGAATTAATGTCAAAAACTATATCGCTAAAATTAAAATAGAAGATATCACCAAAACAGGCTATCCCTCCGATGGCGTCACCAGCCCAATGTTCAAATGCCAGCCCTTGCTTATTGCAGAACTTCCGAATGTATTCTGAAACAATCATTTCGTATTGTTCCTTTAGTTTAGAGAGTTTCATTGTCTTTGCCATTTAAACTTAGTTTATTGACGGTTTCTTGTAATTCTATTAACTTCGCTTTTGCAGCAATCAGCTTTCTTTCAAGGTCGCAAATTATTTTATTCGTTAGTTCTAAATCTTTCTGTAAAGTACTATCTAACACAAAGATATTAATTTCAGCACTTTCCTTATCCTTATATCTCAGAATTGTTTTCCAATACTCCCTGATCTTTTCGGCCTTAAGTTTGTCTGTATCAATATAGTTTTTAATGACTTTTGCAGAATGCAAAACCGTTACATGGTCCATGCCGAATTTTGATCCTATAAATCTATCAGAACCCAATTTTAACTCATGACAAAAATAAAAAATCAATTGCCGCGCAAAAACCAATTCACCACTTCTTGATCTAATTACCAATTCATTTTTAGATTTTTTTTCTCCGGCACAAACTATCTCTATTATTGCGTCTATCATCTTAGTTTATTATTGATTATCTGAATTATTTCTTATTCTTTCAAGCTCCGTTATAAATGTCCTATAACAACTTGCCTTTGCATCGAGTCTCGTAACTTTTTCATTTCTTGATATTGCAGACGCTATCATAGGACAAAT
>Ga0172381_10005978_pt1 | contig 12259 bp, 6 predicted proteins | sample Leawel6488metaG_FD_119754 | JGI IMG/M metagenome (GOLD analysis project Ga0172381, IMG submission 119754) | Leachate microbial communities from a municipal landfill in Southern Ontario, Canada - Leachate well 64-88 metaG | ecosystem: Engineered > Solid waste > Landfill > Unclassified | place...
TGTGATGAGGTAGGGCATCTCATGCGACAGGTTACAGATGAAGAAGGAAATTCGAGTAATCATTGTGTCCGTACGGTGCATGCCGAGCAAAATGCTATTTGTCAGGCTGCCAAATTAGGTATTGCCCTTGAAGGCGCTACACTTTACTGCCGGATGACACCATGTCGTACCTGTGCCATGCTGATTATCAATTGTGGTATAGTCAGAGTGGTTTGTCAGTATAAATATCATGCAGGAAAAGAATCGGAAGAAATGTTCCGGCGGGCTGGAATAAAATTGGATTATGTTAATGATAATGTGCTAAAATATACAAATCAATAGCTGAAAGCAGGATGAAATATCAAAAAGCGTCCCAATATGGAAAAATGATCCCGATTGCGGTTTTTTTGGTTCAATGGCTGTTGCGATAATGTGTTATAAATCAAATAAATATAAATAGTGTTATGGAATGGCACGGGAATTGATATATCGTTAGTACACTTAAAATAATTTATCATGAAAAGGTTTACTTTATTACTCATCTTCGGAATCATGATTTTCGCATCCTGTAGAAAGGAAACGATTCAACCGGTGGTTGACCCAAGTCCTACGACTATGGATCAATTGGTAATCAGTAAAAGTTTTGATTGGAAAACCACTAAGGATTATCAATTTACGGTTACAGGTAGCTCCAATCACACTCTGCGTATTGCCTCTGCCAGCGGAACAGTTTATCACAAGGCTTTTTTGGTAAAAAATGTACCATACAGCGTAAATCTGACCCTGCCTTCCTACGAAAAATCCGTTCATTTGCTTTATAATGGACAGGATATCACCTGCCAACTGTCAAAAACAGTTATTAGTTATACTTTTAGTAAGTAAAAATTATTTATTATGAAAAAGATATTTATACGCTTTAATAGCATAATTATCGCCTTGATGGCGATTTTGCTGTTTTCGGGAAATGCATTTGCAAATATTGGACCTCCCACCTTCAATCCTCCCGGAGGAACCTATGCATCTGCACAAGTAGTTACCATCGAGGGAAGTAATGGTAATTTTTCCATACGATATACAACCGACGGCACTGATCCGACGGCTGATTACGGTACGTTATACACCGATCCGATTACCATTTCTGTAAATACTACGTTAAAAGCCGTGCAGTATCAGAATAATAACCATGGAAATATCAGCGATATTACTACAGACAATTATTTTATTTGCGGAAAATGTGCTACTTGTGTTGCTCCGGTATTTAATCCGGGACCTGGTGAATATACTACATACCAGCAGGTTGTTATTACTGCCGGCAACGGATGTACCATACGTTATACCCTCGACGGAAGTAAACCAAGCCATACCAATGGAATTATATACACTGATCCGGTAAGTATTACCGTTAATTCCACTCTGAGAGCCATTTCATACAAAGACGGAGAATTGGATAGTCCGATAACATGGGGTTATTATAAAATTACTCTTCAAAAAGTTGCCAAACCAACATTTAATCCTGATCACGGAACTTATAATTTACCTCAAACGGTTACCATTGCTACAACTACTCCCGATGCTACCATCATGTACACTCTTGATGGCTCCACACCGACCCATTCAAATGGCATATTGTATACCGAGCCTATAGTTATAAGTGTTGATAAAACATTGAAGGCTATAGCTTTTAAAGATGGGATGCGTGATAGCGACGTCGCATCAGGTAATTATAACATTAATAATGTCGCCACTCCAACATTTGATCCTTTGCCCGGAACGTTTAATTCTCCTCAATCGGTAGTGATTTCATGTATTACTGAAGGAGCAACCATACGCTATACTACCGATGGAACTAACCCAAGCGCTACGGTGGGTACTATTTATTCGGATCCTGTTGCTATTAATTCAACGACTACGCTGAAAGCCATTGCTTACGAAAGTGGAATGACCCCAAGCGGCATTGCTTCCGGCACGTATACTATTAATCTGTTACCGGTAGCCGATCCTACATTTAGTCCCGCAGAGGGAACGTATGATGTTGCACAATCGGTAACTATTTCCACAACTACCAGCGGAGCTACCATTCGTTATACTACCGATGGAAGTATTCCAAGCGCAACCAACGGCACCGTGTATAGCAGTCCGGTTACTATTTCGCAGAATACTACCCTGAAAGCCATTGCATACAAGGATTATATGCTTAACAGCAACGTTATTACCGGGACATACAATATACAATGTGCGGCTCCGGTTTTCAGTCCATTGCCCGGAATATTTTCTTCCACGCAATCGGTAACCATCACCAGCTCAACTACCGGTGCAACTATAAAATATACGACCGACGGTTCCGACCCAGGCAACGGTACAACCTTAGCCAACGGAGGTACGGTAAGCATTTCGCAGAATACCACACTGAAGGCCATCGCTGTAAAAAGCGGAATGACCAACAGCGAGATAACTTCCGGAGATTACGGCATAAAATGTGCCATCCCTGTGTTTAATCCTCCTGCCGGTACGTATTCTACCGTTCAGTCGGTGAGCATTAGCTCTTCAACACCCGGCGTTACCATAAAATATACCACCGACGGTAGCGCTCCAAGCCAGTCTAATGGTACCACTTATACTACTCCGGTAGCCATAAGTTCAACAACCACTCTTAAAGCCATTGCTTTTAAAACAGGAATGACTGATAGCGAAATTGCTTCCGGAAATTATATTATTAATTTAGCAACGGTATTGGCTCCTGTTTTCACTCCCGGAGCAGGAACATTTTCCAGTGCCCAATCCGTTATTATTACAACCGGTACCGCCGGAGCAAGCATACGTTATACCACAGATGGCACCGAACCCACGGCAACAACAGGAACATTATATAGTGGCGCGGTAACAATTTCTCAAAATATGACCCTGAAAGCCATCGCTTATAAAGATGGAATGCTCGCCAGCACGGTAACTAACGGTGTTTATAATATCAAATGTGTGGCTCCTGTATTTGATCCGGCGTCAGGCGATTTTGCCTCTGCCCAACCGGTTACGATGACCAGCGCTACATCTGGCGCCAGTATTTATTATACTACGGATGGAAGCGTTCCGACACATACCACGGGAACTTTATACACGGGTCCGGTAAATATTATACAAAATACCACTCTGAAAGCAATTGCATGGAAAGATGGAATGACAGAAAGCGATGTGACTTCCGGGATATACAATATTCAATGTGCAACGCCAATATTCAATCCTACGCCAGGCAATTATTCTTCGGCACAACTGGTAACCATTACCAGCGCAACTTCCAATGCAACCATTAAATACACTACCGATGGAAGTGAACCAAGCCAGACCAACGGATTGGTTTATAGTTCACCGGTAAGTCTGAGCAGTAATACTACCTTAAAAGCTATCGCTTTTAAAACAGGCATGCTCGACAGCCAGGTGGCTTCAGGTAATTATACCATCACGCTTGAACAGGTGGCGGCTCCTTCATTTACTCCGGCTGCAGGAACCTATACCGGAACTCAATCTGTTACCATCGCTTCGGCAACTTCGGGCGCAAGCATCTATTACACTACCAATGGTTCGGAGCCGACTTCTACCAATGGAACTCTTTATAGTAGTCCGGTTACCCTTTCACAGAATACTACTTTGAGAGCCAAGGCTTATAAAGACGGAATGACAGAAAGCACCGTTACTTCCGGTATTTATACCATTAAATGTGTTGCACCAGAATTCAGTCCGGCACCGGGAACTTATACTTCAGCACAGTCGGTTACCATAACCAGCGCTACCGCCGGAGCAACTATCAGATATACTACCGATGGAACGACGCCAAGTCAATCGAATGGACAAGTTTACAGTTCACCGGTAAGCATCAGCGCCAATACCACCCTTCAGGCTATTGCTTACAAAAGTGGCATGAACGACAGCGAAATCGCTTCGGGAATGTATGTTATCCAAAACGGTAGCGAATGTGCCATTACCAAAGCTAATGGCGGTGGTTTCACTACTACGCTTTCATCGGTAATTCAAAACGGCAGTTCGTATGTTGTGGTTCTTACCGTAGAACATGACGGCTGTGGCGGACCCTCCTGCAAGGAACTGAGTCATTATTCGGTGGAAGCTGATCCCGGAACGTATTCGAACGTCAGCGTACATATTATTTCAGGTAATATGACCTATTCCAATATTGATATGGGACCAAACTTAGGCGCCAGCACTCCTTTTCAGGGCTTTAAAATTGATGGTACGAATGGAATTGGCGACGGACAAGCCGGAAAATTCACGATTACCTATACACTTACCAGTCTTCAGGCTGAACAGGCTCTTGCCAAAGCCGGACAAAATTATCAGATTGCCGCCTTTACCCTTCAGGATTTCCAGACCGTACTTGGTTGTACCGTTCCGGCGAAAGTTGCTACGCCAACTTTTACTCCTCTTCCCGGAACGTATGCTTCGGCACAGAACGTTACTATTGCATGTACCACTGCCGGCGCAACGATCAAATACACGGTTGATGGTACAGAACCAAGCCGCACCAACGGTATCATTTATACCGGACCCGTTTCCATTAATTCCACCACAACCTTAAAAGCCATTGCTTATAAGGACGGCATGACCGACAGCGATGTAGCTTCCGGATTATATACGATCCAGTTGGAAAAAGTGGCAGCGCCTGTGTTTACCCCTGCTGCCGGAACGTATGCTACCGCGCAATCGGTTACCATCACCAGCACAACTACAGGCGCCACCATCAGGTATACCCTTGATGGTAGCACACCAACCCCTACCAACGGGATTGTCTATACCACTCCTGTTTCCATTGCTTCTACCGATACCCTCAAAGCCATTGCCTACAAAACCGGCATGACCGACAGCGATGTTACTACCGGTATCTATATTATTCAGGCTAAGGTTGCCACTCCGGCATTTTCACCTATTCCCGGAACGTATGCTACCGCTCAAACGGTTACCCTTTCCTGCGCTACTTCTGGAGCTACGATCAAATATACTATCGATGGTACTAATCCGAGTGCAACCAACGGAATAATCTATACCATTCCTTTAACCGTTGGCTCTAACATTACCATTAAAGTGTATGCTTATAAAACCGGTATGACCGACAGCGATATGGCTACGGGCGCTTACATCATCCAGGGTGGAAGTGGTAACGACAGCGACGGCGACGGCGTTCCCGACAATGAAGACGATTATCCTTTAGATCCTACCAGGGCTTTCGATAATTATTATCCGGCCAACGGAAACGGTAGCCTTGCTTTTGAAGACTTATGGCCAGGTAAAGGCGATTATGATATGAATGACGTGGTAACCGATTATCGTTTCAAAACGGTAACCAATGCTCAGAACCAATTGGTAGAGGTATTTCCAACCTTTATTGTAAAGGCTTCCGGCGCCGAACTTATCAACGGTTTCGGCTTCCAGTTGGCTAATACCACTATTCCATCAAGCGCTATTACCGTTACAGGTTACGACCTGCGCGAAAACTTTATCTCCCTGAATTCCGGTGGTACCGAAGCAGGACAGGAAAAAGCAACCATCATTGTTTTTGATAATATCTTTAACCTGCTGCCTCCTCCGGGTATTGGTATAGGAGTGAACACTACACCTGATGCTCCCTATGTGAATCCCGATACCATGAGTATGCATCTTGTCTTCACACCCAATACGTACACCTATAATCAACTGGATATTGCCAATTTCAATCCGTTTATCATTGTCAATTCATCCAACGGAGCCAAAGTCAGGGGACACGAAGTTCATCTTCCCGATTATCCTCCAACGAGCCTGGCAGATCACAGCCTTTTTGGAACGGCTGAAGATAACAGCATACCGGCCGAAAACCGTTATTACAAAACATCGAATAACCTTCCCTGGGCAATAAATATTTACGAAAGTTTTGATTATCCAAAGGAAAGAGTCGACGTCCTTTCGACCTATCTGCACTTTGCCGATTGGGCACAAAGTGGCGGCACACTCTATCCCGACTGGTATAAAAACCTTTCAGGTTACCGGAATACCGAAAACATCTATACTCACGCCAAGTAATAAATAAATTCCATAGAAACTTAAAAGGGCGCTTCCGCAAGGAGCGCCTTTTTTTGCTTAATGGACAAAGATGATGCTGTTACTTTAGGATAGGCCCAACCGTCAACAGAAGGTTACCCTTTTTCTTTAGAATATACCCAACCGTCAACAGACGGTTGCTTCTTTTCTTTAGAATAAGCCTTACCGTCAACAGACGGTTGCTTCTTTTCTTTAGAATAAGCCTTACCGTCAACAGACGGTTGCCCTTTTTCTTTAGAATATACCCAACCGTCAACAGAAGGTTGCTCCTTTTCTTTAGAATATACCCGACCGTCAACAGAAGGTTGCTTCTTTTCTTTAGAATAAGCCTTACCGTCAACAGAAGGTTGCTTCTTTTCTTTAGAATATACCCAACCGTCAACAGAAAGTTGCCCTTTTTCTTTAGAATATACCCTACCGTCAACAAAAGGTTACTATTTTTCTGTTTTTTAAGCGCTGAAGGTATTGAAAAATTTCCCTTTTTTATTTCAATTTCCAAAAATTTCTTATCATCATACCGACAATTTGTTGATGTATTTAAAAGTTTTACAATGAGTTACATCTATTAATAAAATATTTTCAAATATTTTTTCTAAAACCGGTACATTTTCGTATAAAAAGGTGTACCTTAGCTACTGATTTTTAAAATCTAATATCATGGAAAAAAATTGGAATTTTTTAAACAACACCTTTTGGGTGAAAACCAGTGAAAGCAAGAAAAAAATGCTTACCCTGGCAGCCGATCACTTAGCCAAATTAGAGGCAGGAAAATCCGATCCGGTGATTGGAACAATGTACGTACGAACCAAACCCTTGTATGAAGCCTTCGATGCAAAATATGCGTTATGGAAAGCTTCCAAAGGAACACATGAGGGCGAAACCCAGCGTTTCACCGACATGCTACAACTGTTACCCGGCAAACTTCAGTCGTGGGATTTAAAAATTCAACCTGTATTACCTGCAAAATCGCCCGATTACAAGTTGCTTTTCTACGATGCCCGTAATCCTTTTTACAAAGGAACCTACGAACAACGCATTAATGCAGGTTTTGCCCTGGCTTCCAACCTGAGTAAGTATCCTGAATTGGCAAACGTAAAAGATGAAGTGTTTGCCTTTTTTACCGCTTTGCAAAACGCACGTAGCGTACAGCAACAGCAGGAGGGAGGCGTGGACACCGTAAGCGATGACCTTACTGCCGCTCACCATGCGCTTGCCGTGATTATGTATGCTAATTTAGGCTTGCTGATGGATAAGTATGCCGGAAATCCGGAAAACATTGAAGCCTGGTTCGACCTCCGCCTGCTTCGTAAGCATCTTCCCAAAGATGGCGGACAGGGAATGGAAGATACCTTTGAACTTACCGTACCCGCCCGCAAGGTGATGGATGCCGGTATTAAACTATCATCTAATGAAACACTTTATCTGAACAACACCGGCGCTGTTCCGTTGAGTGTTTACACCGCTACCGATACTGCCACACCTCCACCGGCAACGTTGCAAACCATTGAACCGGATACCGATGCCGAATTTTCTGTCGCCGAACTGGGCAATCCATCCAATACTTTATTGATGTTGGTAAATAACAGCGATAAAGACGGGAGCCTCGAGATTGGGATAGTATAAAAATTACGAATTACGAATTACGAATTAGGAGTTAACAGACATTCCATGTTTAAAAACGAATTAAAGAGCTAAAAGCTAATGGCTAATAGCCAGTTTTTAAAACCTTAAATTATTTTACAATGAAAAAAATCTACTCTTTTTGTTTTTTACTATGGTTTATACCATGTACTTTGTTTGCCCAGGGACCGGCAATCACATTATCAAACGATACGCTTAACTTCGGAACGGTAATCGTTAATTCGGATGAAAGTGAAAGTTTTAATCTCTATAATAACGGACAAGAAAATGTTACGGTTTCGTTTGGTAATATATCCGGGACAGGCTCCAGCTTCGTTTTATGGTACTCTGGCTCATCCTGGGAATTGGGGGCTGGAAGTTCATTAAATTTTTCAGTAACCTATCATCCCACCAACGTGGGTATACTCAATGCCGTTGCTATCATTCATACTCCAGATACCAACTATACCATGCATTTTATCGGGAATGCCGTTGCCGAAACTTATGCCATATTTGGAACTTTTCGTTATGCCAATGCATCCAATACTCCGCTGAATAATGTAACGGTAAACTTAATGAACAGCAGTGCTACGGTTGTGGCAACTACCGCAACAAGTATGTCGGGTAATTATAGTTTTGGAATGGTTGCCAACGGCGATTACACACTCCAGGTGATATCCCCCAAACCCTGGGGTGGCGTTAGTGCGGCAGATGTCCTGGCATACCGGAAACACATCGCCAACATCACTCCTTTATCAGGAATCTTTCTCGCTTCCGGCGACGTGAATGCTTCCGGCAGTTTAACCGCTTCCGATGTACTTTTAATCAGTAAACGTATTGCAATGGTTACGACTTCATTTCCTGCCGGCGACTGGCTGTATGATTGCGCTCCCGTTACGGTAAATGGCAGCAGTGTCGTTGAGGATTTCAACGGTCTGGTTTACGGCGATGCCAACGGATCGTACACTCCTCCTGCAAGATAAATTATTCATCATCATTTTCGGATGATATTCTCTAAGGCCGTTTCGTCGATAGACAAAGCGGCTTTTTTACATGTATTAACTAATGAATGGCATAAATCTAAAGGATAAAGATTTTTTGTGGCAAAAACAATTTTCGGAGCGGTTTTAAAATTCAATCTGCCTTTCCCAAAAAAAATTATATCTTTTCGTCAGATAGGGTAAAATATTTATTTATTTTTGCAAAAAGATTACCAATAGGGGTGCCCTAAACTAACGGGCTGAGATCATACTCTTTGAACCTGCTCCGGATAATGCCGGCGAAGGGAATAACAAGCATCTATCGAATTTTTTCCCTCTATTGATTAAAAGTTTAACTTAAAATTTTAATCAAATGAACAAAAAACTGTTACTCTTTGCCATGTGGGCTTTATTGCCCTGGGCTGCATTTTCACAATTTACCCTTACGGGAAAAATTACCGACAAACATTCGTCGGAAGCCTTGCCGGGAGCCAACGTCCGGCTCGAAAACACTTTTATGGCAAGCTTCAGCGATGCCGACGGAAACTTTACCATTAAAAAACTGAAAAAGGGAATCTACACCCTGAAGATTTCCTTTATGGGTTATCAGGATTATTCGCAACAGGTAAATTTAACACAAAACACTTTGCTAAAGATTGAACTGGTAAAAAGCTCCATTCTGCAAGAAGGAATTATCATTTCGGCTACCAGGGTCAATGGCAAACAGCCGGCAACGGTTCGTAACATCGAAAAGCTGGAGATAAAACAACTAAATCTCGGTCAGGATTTGCCGTATATGATGGAAAATACGCCTTCGGTCGTTACCACTTCCGACGCCGGAATGGGCATAGGCTACACCGGCATGCGCATCCGCGGCACCGACATGACACGCATCAACGTTACGGTAAACGGAATTCCGTATAACGAAGCCGAAAGCCAGGAAGTATATTGGGTAGATGTACCCGACATCAGCTCGTCGGTGGATAATATGCAGATACAACGTGGCGTAGGCACTTCCACCAACGGAGCCGCCGCCTTCGGCGCTTCCATCAACATACAAACGAGCAAGGTAAATGCGGAACCTTACGGCGAAATCAATAGTTCATGCGGATCGTTCAATTCGTTTAAAAACAATGTTGACTTTGGCAGCGGGCTTATCAACAAACACTGGTCGTTCGACGGACGTTTATCCAAAATCACTTCCGACGGATATATTGACCATTCGGCTTCCGACCTGAAATCTTTCTTCGTCTCCGGCACGTATGTCGGAAACAAATCGTTGATCAAACTCAATATCTTTTCAGGAAAAGAACGTACACATCTTGCCTGGAACGGCGTGCCTTCTGACTCGCTGAATACCAACCGTACCTATAATTCCTTTACCTATCCCAACGAAACCGACAACTATCAGCAGGATCATTACCAGCTTTTTTATTCCAAGGAAATTAATCCGAATTTATTCCTGAACGCTGCCCTGCATTATACCAAAGGACAGGGATATTATGAACAATATAAAGCTGACGGCAAATTTGCGGATTTCGGTCTCGATACGCTTTTTATCGGCAACGACACCATCAGCAAGACCAACCTTATCCACCAGAAATGGATGGACAACGATTTCTACGGAATTACCTATTCGCTCGATTATAAACTGAAAAAAGTAACTGCCACCCTGGGTGGAGCATACAGCCAATACGATGGCGATCATTACGGCAAGGTGGTATGGACGGAACTCGCCTACAACACCGATAATTATCATCATTGGTACGATAACAACAGCCATAAAAAAGACTTCAACTCCTTTGTAAAAATAAATTACCAGATTAACCCGAAGCTGAATCTTTATGGCGATCTGCAATACCGTTATGTCCATTTTAAGATCGACGGGCTGGACGACGACGGGAAAAACTTAGCTCAGAAACACAGCTACAACTTCATCAATCCCAAAGCAGGAATCAATTACGACATTAACCAGCAAAACAATGTATACTTTTCGTTTGGCGTGGCCCACCGCGAACCTAACCGCGACAATTTTAAAGATGCCGACCCCGGAAAGCTTCCTAAACCCGAAATACTGAATGATTATGAATTGGGTTACAACTACCACTCGACCAGTCTTTCGGTAGGTGCAAATCTGTATTACATGGATTATACCGATCAACTGGTTCTGACCGGAAAAATCAATGATGTGGGCAGCGCCATCATGACCAACGTATCGAAAAGTTACCGTACCGGCATTGAATTCAGCGGAAGCGCCAAAATTCAGGACTGGTTGACCTGGCAGGCAAACTTCACGTTAAGTCAAAATAAAATCAAGAACTTTACCGAATATGTTGACGACTGGGATCTTGGCGGACAAAAGGAAAACAAGCTCGGCAACACCGACCTCTTGCTTTCGCCCGACCTGATTGCGAACAATATTTTTACTTTTATACCCTTTAAAAATCTTAGCCTCAGCTACGAAAGCAAATACGTGGGCAAACAATACATTGACAATACTTCGAGCGACGACCGCAAACTGGATCCCTATTTTGTCAATAACATCCGCCTGCATTATGCTATCGCTACCCGGCTCATCAAAGAGATTGGGTTCAACCTGATGGTAAATAATCTTTTCAGCGAAAAATACGAAAGCAATGCCTGGGTATATCGCTATTATTACGAAGATAAATATCAGAAAATGGACGGATATTTTCCACAGGCAGGGATTAACTTTTTGGCAGGTGTGAATCTTAGATTTTAATTACCTTTGCCGATTCGGTCGACGATATGGCAAACACTATCAACATAAAAAACAAAAAGGCTTCGTTTGAGTACTTCCTGCTGGAAGAATTCACAGCCGGCATTCAACTTACAGGGACTGAAATCAAGTCGTTGCGCGAAGGAAAAGCCAACCTTACGGATGCCTATTGTGTTTTTAAAGGTACGGAGTTGTTTGTTATCAATATGCACATTTCGGAATACAAGTTCGGAACGCATTACAATCATGAACCGAAACGCGATCGCAAGCTTCTGCTCAACAAACGCGAACTTAAAAAAATACTCAGCAAAACACAGGAGAAGGGATTAACCATTATCCCTACTCTTGTTTTCCTGAGCGAAAATGGTATGGCAAAGATTAACATTGCCATTGCCAAAGGAAAAAAGTTGTACGACAAACGCGAAACCCTTAAAACAAAGGATACGCAACGCGAATTAGACCGAAACGACGAACACTGATACCAAATTAAATTCATATCTATGCAAAAATCCACTACCTTTAAAATCCAGCCAGTAATGACTGTAGGTTTACTACTGATTATGGCTATGCTTTCGGGCAAAGTGTCGGCTATACCGCCCGCCGACAATCACGGTTTCCGGCTCATCGAGAAACGGTTCGTCAAGGAACTGAATGCCGATTGCTATTTTTATGAACATATCAAAAGCGGCGCACACCTGGTAAAAATTGCTGCCGACGATCCCAACAAAACCTTCTGCATTGCTTTTAAAACTTTTCCCGAATCGGACAACGGAGCTCCGCATATCCTTGAACATTCCGTGCTGAACGGCTCAACGCATTTTCCTGTAAAGAGTCCTTTTGACGTTCTCCGTAAAGGTTCGCTCAA
>Ga0172381_10005979_pt1 | contig 12258 bp, 8 predicted proteins | sample Leawel6488metaG_FD_119754 | JGI IMG/M metagenome (GOLD analysis project Ga0172381, IMG submission 119754) | Leachate microbial communities from a municipal landfill in Southern Ontario, Canada - Leachate well 64-88 metaG | ecosystem: Engineered > Solid waste > Landfill > Unclassified | place...
CGATCCATCGTCGGTTACTGGTGCGCGCATGGCGCAAGTAACAGGAATAATCCCGCTGCAACAGACTTCATAATTGCGTATTCCCTGGTGCGTCCACACCTAGGGAGACTTTATCCGATTCCGTTCAATATTTTTACCGCTTGAATGTGGGAGCATTCGCCCGGGTTATTTGAATACGCGTTTTTCCCCAAAAATAAATCACAGGTGCAAATATAATCTTCACTTATTGTGACCTCATATGATCCATGGTTGCCTGCTACGCTCCAATGGCTTGGGTCGAGTTGCGTAACTTTGTTTTGGAGAACGTACGGGATTGCATTACGCAGTAATTTTTTGAGTTGCATTACTTTCTTCATTTCTAGATAACTCTCGATGAGATAATTCGCCACGTATTTCTCGTTGACCTCTAGCGTGTCGTATTGTGCGCGCCGACTGATGATGAGTTGTAGCAACTTGGGCAAAATGTCTCTGTTATTTTCTGAAACGAAAATCCGTATTGCTATCGGGGATTCTCGATATTTTTTTAATCTATGATCATCTACATGCATAGTCGCAATGAGAGTAACATCGCTATTGTATAGGGAATCCATCTTTTGTATAAATTCCGTATCAGTGAGTTGAATCGGTCCAATTTCGTCTAAAATAACTATGCTTGGTTTCGTGTTGATAGCTTCGTTTAAAATATCGCCAAGGGCATCTTTCAGTGCGGAAATGTCCACGCGATTACTGCCGACAAGCACGTCGGATACGATATCACGCTTATGCGAAATCAGCCTATGCTTTCCTGTGGATGTGGTTGTGACAAACCCCGCTCTCTGGCCCTCATCATCTAAAATTTCACGGGTCAGCATCCATACCGATGATTGTCGAAATGCATCAATAAGCCCTTCGATTACGGTGGATTTTCCTACTCCAGGCTGGCCGGTTATAAGTATCTTCATCGTACCAAGAAGCCCTAGTTTGGAGACTTTTTTATCATGTGTGAGATGGATTCCGTCCGATGCCCTTCTAGATAGGCAACGACCTTGCGCAAAAGTAGCTCATAGCGTATTCGTGTGTCGGGCTCGCTGAGCATCTTTTCGCGTGCTGAAGAAAAACCATGAAGGTTGACGGTGCTTTGTGATAGTTGTTGGTTTGGTGGATACTGCGCGCATGTTAGATCGATTATTTGCCCATCTGGCAAGATATTGCGGTAATGCAACTCGGGCTGATTATTGTATATGGTTGTGAGCTTTTCGAGTTCTCCGCCTAGAAAGTGCTGTACAACAAGTGCCGTGCCGACGCATTGGCTTCGGGCGGGGCTCTGAGCTGACCAGGTATCGTCGGGATAGGCGGTATCGTAGCTCCAGCTTGCTGCGAGGGCTTTGCTGATATGCTCCAGTTCGTACATAGTTACCATAGTATCATCATAATAAAATGCAATCCAAAAGTGAGATGAGTCGTATTCTATATTGCTAACATTACTGAGCGCATTTAAGACTATTATTTAGAGCAAACTTTTTAAAAGCCACGGAATTATCGCTTGTCAGATCCTTTAGTAGGAATATGTTCTTTATTCGTACTTCGGTGTTGCTGAATCTATCGGTATCAATGACTACTTGACCCTCCCATTCAGCGGTAATATGAGGCATGTAATTTATGCCATCGCGCTCCGGATAGCGAGAGACGAGGCTGGTATCGAGATATTTGATAAATCCTTGATGAAAATTAATCAGTTCGGGGGTTTTGTCTACTTCGAGCACTCTGACTGGCATGTTGCCGGGCTTGCTTATTCCCCCTATCTTAACGGTAAAATTATTAAAATTTTGACAGTACAAATTTATTTTTGATATCAACTCGTCTTCCTCTATGCCAGTAACATTGAAGCGTCGTTTAAGAGCAATTTGTGGATACCAGCCATTTTTACCAGAATATACCGGCTCGCCCAGCGAGGGCTCTTGACCTAAGAATGCAACGAGTTGGTACGGAAAGTCGGCTCTCAACATTATTATCATTTTAGCAAACAAAAGAGTATTTAGAAGAAATATTTTGCTGCAATTTTCATACAAACTGCGGTAATCGATGAGGGGACAGAATCCTAATCGTATAGCATCCGTGATCTTCTTATGCTGGCCTACGTAGCCATAGGTCGTACCGTCAGCCGCGCTGGTCGGGGCAGTAGATGGAATCGGGTGTCACGCCTACTGACTAAATGGCATACTATCTAAAATTGTTGTCCATTGACCATGTTCACGTCCGCAGATCACCGTTTACGTAAATCTTCAAATAAGGATACTGGTTCTTGTAGAATGACACCCTCTCTATATTCATACAATTATTAAGTTCTACAAGCTTAAGGTTGTGCATGTCTTGTATACCGTTCAGGCTTTTAAGATTCGGTGAATCGTCGATCGTTAAGTGCTCTAAGCTGGCAGTGCTCCATGCGCTGAGGTCTGAGCTGGCATATTTATATATATGAATACGCTTCAGAGTCCTATTCCTATAAAGCGATTGCATTTGACCGATATCTGGTCCAAGATAGAAAACTAGCTGATTTAGGTGGGAAATATTAACACTATGCATCTTCTTCGGTATTTTACATTGTAAAACAAGGCTCCGCAGCAGATGACAACTTTCAAGCGAGGTGATATCGAGTACTCGCGTAGTCTCAACCGTTAGTCTTTGAAGCGATTTTACATCTGTCAAAAAGCCTAAGTCTTTTTCATGCCAGTCAAAGCTGACGCGAAGTCCACTGAAGAATATATTGAATATTCTCGTTTTCCATTCACTCCAGCTCCTCCCGGCGTCAAAATCTACTGGATTGTACATTCTAGCGGAACCTCCACTTACCTATATTAAGCGGCACCTGTCGATTAGATATCCACGGCATTCGTTTTCCTCCTAGAGCTTTATAGGCCATTGATTCATACGTCATCCTTATTTTTTGACTCCCGATGATAGGAAATCTCCATGAGTTCTTTGCTGCATAGGGTGATAGTTTGCCTGCCGCGACATGCTGCGCCATTCGTCTGCCGATGTTGCCACTTTGTCCGACATAAAGCCTGGCGCCTTGTCGGGCAATATACACTCCACCGACACGATTAGCTACTGTGCCCAGCAATTTACCAGCAGCACCTCCTGCGGCGCCTCCGAGCGCGCCCCACCCCGTAGCTGCAATCAAGCCTTTGCTCGTGAAGTTCTTAGTTCCGGCATTACTTGCGGCATACATTGCGGCTCCAGCGGCGGCCCCGACGGCTATTCCGCATATGATCGTTGCCCCGCAGGCAAGCGCTCCGCCGATTGAAGCGGCTACAATAACCGCTTTTGCTAGATTTCTCCATGTGAACAAGCCGGCGTTGCCGTCTAGATCGAAGCCATTGACTGGGTCACCTACGTATAAATAGCTATTAGCATTACCTCCCTCCACCGGATCAATCGACAAAAACCGTCCCAACCCCGCTACGTAAAGGCGCGCACCCATTTGGGTGATACCACCTAGTATAGGCGAAGACTCTGTATCCGTCATCTTCTCATGCTGTCCAACGTAACCATAGGTTGTGCCGTCGGCGGTGTTGGTTGGGGTGGCTGTTGGGCTCAACGCGCCAGCCAGTTGGGTAACAGCATTCTGTAACACTTCACCGAATGGCCCGGTCATAAAGGTACTCATCAGCGCTCCATCCGCATTGATGGTGGCGAAGATGTCGCCGTGGATGTTTGGCAAACTATACGTAGTAGCACCGGCGGACTGTGACTGCGGCTTGATCGTGACGAGCACATCACCAGGAAGTGTCAGGTATTTTTGTACCACTGTGCCCGCACTGTCCGTCAGGAAGTCTGGAGTGTCGCCACTACCGGTAAAGCCGTATTGCACGTTGCTTTGCGTCACGCCGCTGGTGTCTTTGTGTTCTCGACTAATGATGCGGTTTTGGACGTCTCGGGCAAATGAAGTAGTTGTGCTAAGACCGGCAATCGTCGTGTTGCGATCGGAGGAATCGTAGTCAAAGGTTGTTTGGTGGGTACTGTCGCCGAGCCTGGTTGTATTGCCGTGCGTGTCGTATTGAGCATTTGTGAGCGTCGGGTCACTACTACTCACTAGTTGGTCGGCAGCGTTGTAGCAATAAGTAGTCGTTTGCCCGTTGACGGTCATGCTCGTGCGGTTACCGTCTTTGCCTGCATCGTAGCCACTTGGCACGCTACAGCTAGCGTCTTGGGAGCCAAAGCCGTAGGCGTAGGTGTTGGAGCCGATGGTCGCGCTCGTCAGGCGACCGGCTTTGTCGTAGACGTAGGATTTGCTGGTGCCGTTTTCGGTACCATTCTGGATGTCGCCGCTGACGTACCGATTAATTTGGTCGGTAAGCGTCTGGCCGCTGCCGAGCGTGTAGGTATTGCCGTTTTCCCGCCCGAGCGTGTCGCGCGTAATGCTACTCAGGCTCATGCCAGCTGGATACTGTATCGACTGGATGCGGCTGAATTGATCGTAGGTAACGGTCGCGAAGGTGACGTTGTCGAGCTTTTGGGTGGTGAGCCGGTCGTATTGGTCGTAGGTATAGCTTTCGGTGCCCAGCTTGCTGGTGCGGCTGGTTAGCTTACCGTAATCGTCATACGTATTGGTCGTCACATTGCCCTTGGCGTCCGTGTATTTGACGGTGCGGCCGAGCAGATCGTTTTCGACGGTAATCGTGCCGCTGTCGTCGGTGGTGGCGGTGACGAGCGGGTTGCCGCCGACGGCGTAATCGTTGGTAATGGTGCGGCCGTTTTTGCCATTGGCATATGGCACGGTCGTCGTGGTGACACGGCCACGGGTATCGTACTGCGTACAAGTCCACGGGTCATTGTTGTATTTGGTCGCGATCACATCGCCAGATAGATTGTAGACAGTGGTCGTTGTGCGGCCGGTTGGATCAACTTTGCCCTTTGGCTGGCCGCCCTGCGCGATCGGCTGGCCATAGGTTGGACTGCTGGTGCATGGGTCGATAGCGTAGCCACTCTTGTCACTGTAAGTTATGCCGTTGACGGTAGCGGTATCGGCCGCGCTGTAATGTTGATACGTTGTCGTTGCGCCGCCGGGAAGCGTCTTGCTAGTCTGACGTAGGTAGCCCGCACCTGGCGCTTCGTAGGTTGCCTTACTTACGTAGTTGATGCCTGCGGGATCGAGCGTCGTACCGCTTACCTGGCCATAGGCCGGATTGCTATATTGCGTCGTGCTGGTGATGCTGCCTAATTGATTGTCGTATGCAGTGGCGCTGGTGGCTAGGTTGTATCCTGGCTTGATGTACTGTGCGACATTTGCAGTTTCCGTACCTCCGGCTGGCATCATGTAGAGCGTAAATGATGCCACCGCTCCACCAAGATGGTAGTAATCAATCGAGAATCGATGCGGCGTAATGGGAGACGTGGAATTGGTGTTATTGAGCGTGTAGGCCGGGTGACTTCTAATTCCCCCATCCATCCAATCATTGATGACAATATTGTCGTCGATAGAAACACGGACGCCATTATCCGATACGACCCTAAATTGCCAGTTGCCGCTCGTCGGTAGATAAAGTTTACCCGTCATCCGCGCGCCCCAGTAGTTAGAACCGTTGTTGATGGGCGACGTCGACCATGTATTGGATACTTGCATAGCGTCGTTGCCGATACCGGTCGTATTACCAAGGGGTGAGCCAATCAGCGAGGTGGGGTTATTGCTTATGACCATCCGGCCACCCGTTCCTGTACTCCATATGGCATTGCCTAGACCGGCAAAGAGGACAAGGTTACCGTCGCTTTGCATCTGTAAGTAGGTACTACTACCTCTGCCGCTAGTGTTTGTTGACCATCGTGCGGTAGATCCGTTGTAGAGTACGAGATTGCCGTCAGATTGCATGCACAAACCGGTCGTTACCCCATTAGTGCTTGATGCCCATACCACACCGGATGGACCATAAATTACCATATTTCCATCTGATTGATGGATGAAATGGTACTGACCATCAGGCGACCATAGGTCTCCGTTTTGTGATAGGCAGGTGCCGTTCGGCAGCACCGAGCTCCCTCGCTGTTTGATTGCCATGTAGGTAACGGCCGGTCCGTTGATGCTCTCGTCGTATCCGGTACTAGTATGTGGTACATTGTTTACTTGTGTTGTGATTGGTTTACGATCAGCACCATACCAGTCATTTGGAGCCGGTCCGTAGCTGTCCGTTGCACGATCAAGTTGATCGTAAATTGTTGTGCTCTTCAGGCCAGTTGCGTCTGTTGTTGATAGTTGCAAATCTTTGACGGAATCCCATTCTGTTTGAGCTGTCTTTCCGGTTAAGTCGGTTTCGGCTGTCGTACGAAGCAGGCTGTCATATGCGATGCGCTTACTGTACCCATTTGGCTCGCTAGCACCGCTAACACGCATATCTGTTTGGCTCGGACTGTAGTTAAGAGTATGTGTTAACTGCACTGCGTTTGCTGTTGCCGACGGAGCGACAACAGATGTAATTCGACCAAGAGAGTCATAGTTTAACGTGGTTACGGTCGAGTTATCTGCGTTTCGGATTCCTGCTGCGATTGCATCCGCTGCGCTGCCATCTCGTACGGTGGTTATACGACCGACTGTGTCATATGCATAGTCGGTAATTTGACCGCCTGGGTTCACAATGCGTGCGAGATTGCCGTAGCCGTCGTAGTATAAGTTGGTCGTGCTGCCGTCACTGGATGTAAAGGCGCATAGTTTGCCAGCTGGTGCGTCTGCAAAGCTTGAAATCAGACCGAACAATGTCGAGGGGTTATTAGTCCCGTTTTTGTCACAAATATTGTTCGTATCATTAATGCCCTTGTAGTAGACGGTGGCGTATCGTGCGCTGGTGGTGCCGTCTTCGACTTTTATAAGTCGTGAGGGATCACCGGCATAGGTATATTTGAGAGCTGCAGGTTGGCGGTCATCGGTTGGTGACGTTACGGACGTGAGCTTACCGGAAGCGTCAAAGATGTATGTGCGCCCGTCGGTGTCAATAAAGGTATAAGAATTATCTGAATTCTTACTTAGGTTGCCATCTTCGTTAACTGGAGGCCTGTATGCGCCGTTAGTGTAGGTATACTCGTGCGTGCTACCCGTTGAATCCTCAAGAATAACAGAGTTAGTGGTCGCTCGTAAGCGTTCGTAGCCGACATTACCATCAGTATCGACGCCAAGTTTCCATTGGCTCGGTAGAACATTGGCGTCGGGTGTGAGCCATGTCGCAGGGATGTCTTGTGCTGAATAGCCGCTTCCCTGAATCATCGGTTCGATCATTGCGCCACCCCCATGTTCGTACCAATCAATCTGGATTGGTATAGGAGTGTTTGCGGGAAGGTTGACCGCAGATCCCCACACGGTCGTGGCTTGATCTTTCCAACTATCGAGCATAGTCTGCCATGAACCAGTATTCACCTTGATTCTAATACCATCGTCCGTACCTGCGCCGAGAGTATAGGAGCCCGCCTTCGGTACGGTAATATAGCCGGTCCACCGGGCCATAAAGTTATCTACCTGCAGACCTTGAGCCGGCGCTCCACTGCCAAAGTTCATGAACATATTTGTGTCTTGTCGAGCCATCATGAGGCGTGACGGATCGGCTGCAGCAACATCTAAATCGTGCGCATTGCTGTTGTCGGTATAGTAGCGACCATTGAGACCGTAGCTTTGCGACTGGTTGCTGAGATCAGTATAGAGCCAGCTTTGTGGAACTATCTGTTCAGCAACGGGTCCTTTTACATATAACTTAGCGTACGCTAACGATGTCGCATCGTAGTACTCGACTCGAATAGGAACGGCTTGTCCCGCAGTTAGAGTGATGGTCCGAGCCGTATCGTAACAAACACCGCTGTAGCAGCCCTGATTGTATAGCTCGGTATTATTCACTGATATGCGCATTCCATCGTCATTGCTGCCACCGAAGGAGTAGGTTCCGCTTACTGGCGCAACAAACTGTCCCGTCCATCGTGAATAGAACCAGTCGGCACCAATATTGCTCGCCGGTGAGCCGGTTGCCCAGTCGAAGTTTATTGAAGGATCGCGCCGCGTTAGGTCAGGTGCGCTAATCGGTGCACCATTTGCGAAGTTATAGTTCGCGCCAACGTTCCAATATTCACCTTTCAGTCCGTTTTTGGCTCGGTTTGGCGTGTTGTAGCTGAGGCTCAGACCTAATGTACCTCCGAGTGCCTTCATCGTGTGAGTTGATGCTGAAAGCGATGCATTGCCAGTGGCGAGATCGATGCCGACAGGACCGACTGTGTCGTAGCTCTGTGTACTGTCCTTGCCTGTGCGTAAATCTATTTTGAATGAACGTACCCAATCTGGATTAGTTTGCGTTGCCCCATAGGTATAGACATGCCAATAGTATGTCGTGCCATCTTGGAGGATGCCGTCGGGCACCGACCATTGCGGTGAATTAATCCAACCAGAATTAATAACTGCGCCAGTTTCGGCATTGGGGCTCGTGCTGACGCGGAAGTAGTATTGCACTGTATCGCCATCAGCATCCGTCACAGGATTTACCTTCAGCGTCGGTTGTGTATTGACGACGACTTGCTGATCCGAAGGTGATGTCGGTGCGGCGACTGGCGTAGGGGTGTCATAATTGACTGAAAAGCCCATGTCCGAATAGGTTTTGAATGTCTTGTAAGGTACTTCCTCACCCCAGAAGCTCCAGACCGATCCCATGTCACCCGCGTTGACAGCTGCCTGAAGGTTGTCGGTTACGTTGGCGTCGAAGTCTCCAGCGGTCAGTATTTGGGCTAGTTGATTGCCACGGCACTCCCATCCAATGCAGTTTGCGTGGCCTATCCATAAATATCGTTGATTTGGATCGGGGTTTGCGTTCGGATTGTAATACCCATGGATGTTCGCTCCGAGGATTCGCTTACCTGCGAGCTCTGGGTACGGGAACTGAAAATAGCTACGCCAGTGCTTCCAGCCATTATCATACAGCGTCCCAGCGTTTAGCCAGCAGGTGTAGCCTTGGCAGGAGTACCCGTCCGATTTAAACATCCAGTCGGTGTTGCTTGCATCGAGGCGACCGAATGAAGGGTCAATTGTAAGCGGAAATGATGATGCTGGCAGCGACCGTAGCCATGCGCTGTCGAGTGAAATTGTAATTGTATTTTGGTCCGTTTTTTGTTGAGTGACGTGTGTACTTTCTATTTGACCCCTGTCATTCAAGCTAAGCGTGAGGTCGCTGAACTGATAACTATCGTCCATCCCGTCGACACTAAGCTTGCCCTTATGTTTCGGATGATCAACGAAATGCGCGCCAGATACCTTGAACTCGTATTTTGATGCCGCGGATTTATTTTTAACGATAATGTTTTCTTTTAGCATTTCACCGAGTGGCTGATACTCAAGGTCAATGCCCTGCCATGCATCTTTGTATATTATGGTATTGTCATGGGCGTTGACTGGCTGAATGTTTGCCGCTTTGTCTGGCTTAATCGTAAATTTTCTACCGCTAACATCGTAGCTGATGCCGCTATTAAGCGACTGCATTTTAAGATTCATGGCGCCCGATCTGGCGTTGAACGAGGTTGGCGGAGTTGTCTTGGGTTGCGTACCGGTGATAGTTTGCAAAAGAGTAGGCGTAGATGTGGTCGACCCGATAGGCTCTAACGAGTTATCAATTTTTTCCCACTTGTCGCCAGACTGGTAGTTCTGTTGTTTTACAGAATACTCTGTCGTTCGTGTTCCATCGTTATTAATATACGTGCTTGCGTGTGCAGATCGCTTACTCGTATCTTCAATCTTATGACCGCGAGGATTATCTATTTTAGGGTGTGCGAGTGAGCCACCGGATTGCTCGGTGAGTGCCGATATGGGCTGTGCATCTTTCGATTTGAGCGGATCAAGTTTGTAGTCGGTCTTGAACTGTCTATTTGCGGCCGATTCGGCTAACGCCACCGAAGCGCCAGGCTCGACGATGCCAAAAACAAGTACAGCTACGATTGAAAAAAGTGCGCACCTGCGCACCAGCATAATACCTTTTCGAGCTCGAGTAAAACTAGCAAGTACACCCCTGAACTTGGCACCCATGTCATCCCCTCCTATATTGATGCCTTCAATATATTTGAAATGATCGCGTAGCACAATAGGATTTTGTAAAAACGCTGAAATCCCTCCCCAGCTGACTGTCGCGGATGTTTTTACGACGGGCCATCACCTGTCTATGCTTCTACTGTCACCCCCCCGCCAAAATGCTACGTAATTAGTGAAGTCTTTTCGGACGCGTTCGATAGAACCCTCTTTTGGCTGCGGGTAATACCAGGCGCCGCCGTCGTTTATCTTGCCATCAACGGCGACATTGTAGTAGCTTGCCTCACCTTTCCAAAAGCAGGTGGTGTGGAGGTTGCTCGGCGTGAAATACTCTTGCTTGAGCGATTCGGGTGGAAAATACCAATTACCTTCGATTTTAATGAGATCAGCCGGATCGGCCTCGGCTATGACGGTATTGTTCCAGATTGCCTTCATGAGCATAGTATAGCAAGAAAAGCATGTTGAGCGTTCGTATGTCACAGTGCCGTTCCACAAAAGAGTTTTGGCGAGAAGTATGCCGTCGGCGCTGGACTGTAATGAGAGTTGACTTAATATAAACAAAATGGTATGATCTACATGTTTCACTTCCCTTCTTAAGGAGTAAGATGTTCGTTACGGTGCAGGACAAAAAGGACGCGGCCTGTTGGGTACTTGGCCAAGCGGCTGACGAGGCGTCGAAGCGCGCAGCGCTGCTATTCATAGAGGCTCCCACTAGGGAGCGCCTCGCTAAGGATGTGCTGCAGGGAATGCTGATTGCGGCGGCAGTTAGCGGAGTGTTCGGCCTTCTGATGCTCGCAGACATGACGTACTTCCAGCCAATCCATTCCGTAGAGGAGGTTTGGTGGAGGATATCCTTGTGGATGATTATGGTTGTATTGAACGCTGCGTCTGTCTTGGTTCTTAATTTTAAGGACTATAGAAAGCTCGCCGAGTACCAGAAGCTCGTCACGAGTGGTCGGTTCTACCGGATTGATTCCGGCATGCTAGCTGCCCTCATCGAGAGCGGTGGCGGAGATTCGCTCGCGCTTCGGGAATTGCTCCAGAAGTATCCCGAGGAGGTCGACGTCTTCCTGCAGGAGAGCTATCTGAACACTTGCCTGACCGAGCGGGGTCACGCTGGGAAGCGGCTGGTAAAGACGGAGGCGAAGGCGTTCCTGAAGTCGCTCATCGAGCGTCGCAAGGGGGAGCTTGACCTGCTTCTCACCGACATGAATCTCGAAGACCTAACCCCGTAAAGAGAAATGAGGGGACAATGAAAACACAGCATCCATGCTGGCCAGAATCTTGGCTGGCGTGGATGCTTTTCATTTGACAAAAAGTACACGTACTGGGCGGTGCGAGTCGGTATTGCGTATATGGTTGGGCTGTCGGCACAAGCATAGCTTCGTTCCTGGCTGCACTATTAAATACGGCATTTATGAAACTAACGAGACGCACCTTATTTATGTGGCAGAGGCCACAGGAGCGTGCGCTGAAGCATCTAGCATTTTATCGTATCAGAAAACATCGCCCGTCATTTCGCGCCTGGTCTTACAAGTCGACAATCCGCCATCTATGCACGTATTCTATCCGCGTTGCGCCGTATTGTCGAACCATAGAAGCTTCCGTTGGATAGGTGTGGCCGTGCAGTAACACGCGAGGTGGCGAGCGATCAATATATTCTCGCAAGCCATCAAAACCTTGATGCGCTACTTCCTCTTCGTCATTGATACCGCGGGGTGGACAATGGCAGATAAAAATATCAGTCGATGGAAATGCGGCGAGCATATGCGATGCCTGTGCTTGGGTATACATGATTGCATAGGGGTTTTCTTTGTAGCGTACGCATCCCTGAAAACCTCCAAAGGTGAGTCCGCCGTATTCCCAGGTTGCCATATGCATATTCATGATGCCAAGCTCGGGAAAATAGGTGCCGCTACAATGATTGCCGTATACGCCAATCTTGGGGATAGTGGTGACGGCGGAGAGTCCGAGCAGATCGTGGCGCTCCAAGTCCCCGAGCGTTATGACGAGATTGACCGCGTTGTCATTAATTATTTTTTGAAAATCGATGTCCGGATTTCTGTCGGCTATGACGAGTGTGTTCATTCGGGTCGCTTGTGCCATTCGAATGCAAATCGTCTTGACGTCTCGTCCATCATGTGATCAAAATCGTACGTTTTTACGAGCTCGCTTAATGTATGTCGGAGCGCATCTAGCCTGGACGCGGCTTCGTTTTTCAGTGCTCGTACCTCATCTTCATTACA
>Ga0172381_10005980_pt1 | contig 12257 bp, 13 predicted proteins | sample Leawel6488metaG_FD_119754 | JGI IMG/M metagenome (GOLD analysis project Ga0172381, IMG submission 119754) | Leachate microbial communities from a municipal landfill in Southern Ontario, Canada - Leachate well 64-88 metaG | ecosystem: Engineered > Solid waste > Landfill > Unclassified | place...
AAAGCAAACCTACAACCCGCCTAATAGAACTTGAAAAACAAAAAGCTGAACTTGAACGCACCCGCACAGTAGTAACGGGCTTAACATCAATCCGCAACAACGTAGCCAACAACAAAGTAAACGTAACAGCATCAAATGACCTCCTAACAAAATCTGGACCCGCCAAAGAATACATAAAAATATCACCAAAAACACCCACCCCAGTAATTGAAGAAGAAACAGTTGAAAGAGTATATTGAGGCAACCCAAATGAGCGACTTCATGGACAACAACGGACAAATAGTAATCATGTTCACCCTACTATTAGGCAGCATGCTAACCCTAATGATATGCACCGCCATCCTCCCCAAACCCTACGACATGATAGTAGGCGGCACCCTATACTTCGTAATCATAATCGGCGGATTCGGCGGCGGCATGCTATATACCCGTGAAAAATATAACCAATATGCCCACTATAGCGCCCTGATTTTACCCAGCAAAGAACAAGTAGACATGTTTGTTTTGAAACAAGACAACTATATCAAAGACGGCGGACGCAACAACACCGCAAAAATATACATGGCGTTCCCCAAAAACTTTTCTGAAACAGGCACCACCAAACGAGTGAACATCAACTACACAGGTGACTGGGCGAAACGTACCCACAGCGACCGCGCAGACGTAACCGTAAACGGCTTCACAATACCCCACACAAACAGCGACACCCTAATCCTCCGTTACTGCGAAAGCACCCGCATAGCAATAGAAAACGAAGAACTCGTACCCATCTTTGAACTAGTATGCGGCAGCCAAGACGTATCACCAATACACGACTTAATCAACGTACCGATGCCCACAGACCTTGACAGCAAAAACTTTGCAACAAACTTAGCTAAAAAAGAAACAACCGCATCAATAGCAAAACGCTTACAACAAGCACTACAAGCCCTACGCAGTACCCAAAACGAACTATTAGAACAAACCCGCCGCGCAACAGAATGGCAATCAATAGCGCAAACGTTGAAAGACACTGTGCAACAACTAAAAGCGGAAGTACGCGGTTTGCTTGCCTCCCACAGTGAAACCAAAGAACGTGCCCTTGAAATGCTCCTACCCATATACAACGGACAAGGTAGCCTCGCAAAAACAATCAAAGCCCTACGCGCCAGAGACCGCAAAGACCAATGGATGCTATATGTAACAGTAATAGCTGTTGTTAGCATAGTAACATTATTCTTCGCGACCCAACCCAAACTACTAAGCAGCATAGGTAACGCAATCAACAGTCCGTGGACAATAGTAGTAGTAGGCATAATATGCGCAGTAGCCATCGTAGCCGCCCTAAAATTCTACAAACCCAAAGAATCACCACAAAAAGGAGGACGTAGAAAGTAATGTCAGCCATAAACAAAACCAAAGAAGCCAACGCCGAAAAACACCGTGATTTAAGCGACATCGGCATCAACGCCCTTCGCTCAGACGAACGGCAAAAACGCCGCAAACGTTTTGAAGAACTAAAAAAAGAAATCAAAAAATACAGCGTACTTGGCATAGACACAGATGGTAAACGCAAAACCGACTATACCCCAGAACAATTCGCCATAGACATACAACAAGGCATCTTCGAAATCAACAGCATGATAAACGAAATTGGCTCCCCATTTGGCGGTGCAGGCAGCACCGAATGGTTCGCGGAAGCACGTTTAGGCTGGAGCCAAATATACGGACAAGTAGCATCAATGGCGGAAACTTTGCTAAGTTGCTTAGACCTAAAAAACCAAGAATCAAACAAATATTACAATGAAGACGAAAACAGCACACTTGAAAAAATACATGGCACCGCCACAATGAAAGACGTATACAAAATTTTAGCACGCAAAAACCCAGTGACATTAACAAAAAACCTTATAGACGAACACTTATTAAACAGCAGCAAAATGTCACTTGTGCGTTCATTTTTCACATTTTACCAAGTTGAATACTTACCGTGGGCGCAGTTCATGCACGACCTATGTTGGGATAAGGAACAAGAGTACTGGGCTGTTACAGTATACCAACCCCCAGCAATGCCAATGGGACGCCAAGGTGAAGGATTAGGCGACCTTGCCAACCCAAATGAAACGCAAACCTACTAGTGGTGTACAAAACGGAACCAAAATACTTAGACAACGACGACATTCATGACATAATAAATGATGGAGTACAAACACAACACCCCCTAAATTTTAACGCAGAAGCCGTAGCCACACAAATAATCAAAAACATGGACGAACAAGAGAATAATCAACTTGACCCGTGGCATGACCCACAAAGCAAATACTATCCTAACATAAAAATGAAATGGCTACGTTTCCCCGAAAAAATAGACTTCAAAGCCGCACTTTTAAACTTGGTAAGCGGACCACGCGGACAAGGCAAAAGCGCCCTATTAGAAGTCTTATCATGGCTCGCCATAAAACACAAAGGCGCAAAAGGCATAATTGACCTTTTTTCTGCACGAGACTCAGAAGGTTTAGGTTTTATTCGCAACAAAATATTAGGCGACAGTGTTTTACTAATTCACGGCAACAACACCAAAGTAGCATGCGAATATGATACAGTACCCGTAGGCAAAGCCACCTTAGAACAAATACTACAATACAAACTCGTAATTACAGTACCAAAATTTTACCGCAACCCCTCAGAAGAATTTGAAAGTTTAGGACGCCTACTACGCCTATTTTGGGACAGAGACCACTGGGACGAAGGCGACCTACGAGTACTAAACTTCCGTGAAGGTATTAACATCGGCTCAAGCCGCTTAAGCATGGGTGAAAAAAGCGGACAAAGCGACGCCAAAGCCCAATTCATATACGCCCTAAACCAGTTCCGCCACGCGGGATTCATGGTAAACTTAGACTGCCTTCGCCTAAAAAGTGTAGACATCAACGTGCGTGAAATCAGCGACTTCATATGGCTAAAACATCAAGGTATATTCGGACCAACAGACGACCTGCGATTCCTATTCAAAAGATACGACTTAATCCGCGACTTTATGCGTATACCAAAATGGGGTTTTGTGATAGTTAGCACCAAAGGCGGTTATGGACACGGTGTATTCCAACGCCCCTATTGGCACAAAGAAACCCATGAAAACATATCAAAAATAGTAGGTATAACCGCTGTAGAATACGACGACTTTGAACAAGTTAAACTGCCAAAAAGCAGCTTTACAGACTTTGACCATGTAGCCTTAATCAATAAACGCTTCGAACTTAGCGACAAAGGCAAACCCAAAGGTGTCCACATAATAGCCAAAGAAATGAACATTAGCACAGCAACTCCAACCTTACACTTTGACTACCATAATAATGATATCCAAACTAAAGGAGAATGCCAAAGATGCAAACGCGCTAAATGCTCACTATCAAAAACCATAATTAACAAATATGTAACCTTGCAACGCAACAAAGACTGCACATTACCATCAACCCCCAAAGTGTTCGCCCAAAAACAAGCCCCACCACCACGTAACGCATTGCCACCGCAATCACTCCCCGTTCCACCCCAAATTCAACCAACCCTTCACGAACCTCCAGTAAAACCGCCACAACCTGAAATAAAATCAAAAGCCAAATCTGATGTAGAACACGAAGACGAATCCAACCTTGAATCGTCACCATATTACGGAGAAAATAATACAGGTGATTAACAACGCTTAATGGAACTCATCAATGGATTATGTATGCCCGAACACTTTGTTTCAATTGCTTAGATACTTATCGTAATAGATTTAAACAATACGAAGCTGGCGTTATCTCTGATCAAGAATTTAAAATTATAGAAGATGATTTCCATAAAAATATATCCGCAAGACTAAACAAAAAATCATTATGGTGGTCAACTACACGACAATACAGAATGAATTTTTACGGTAAAGACTTTGACAAATTTATATCCAAACCTAAACCAAAACACATACACCCACCACTATCAATAATACATAAAACACGGAGGAACATACCTAATCAAAATCCCGCATAAACAAATAACATGTCAAAAATGTGGCGGTAAATTTTCAGTAAAAAACTGCATAACGGGTGACACATTAAACATTTTTCTTTGCCGTGATTGCAGAAAAAAGTATAAACTTAACATAAAAGTTTGTGTTTGAATACTAAAATTTAAATAAAGATATATATACTAACAACGGCTAACTTGATACTAAAAATCCTTTAATGGAGAAAAAAACAAATGTCAAGTCTTAAAAAACCATTTCAACTAAAAATCTGGCATGTTATTGTAATAGCAGCATGTCTTCTTGTAGGATTCGCAATGCTTTCAGGTGCACTAAATGTTAGTATGAACATTGGCGGACAACGTATAGCAATTGACAACAACAACGACGACATTGACGACATTACTGGTGACGAACTGGTAAACGTTAACAAGCTAATCAAAATTAGCGTAACAGACTACTTTAACGGCACAGACGGCAGTGGCACATTAGCCATTTACAAATCAGGTTCAGACCAACCAACCGAAACACTAACCATATCTTCTGGAATTGCAACATCTGGTAAAACATATACCAGCGGACAAGTTCTAAACGTTCTATACAACGACGCCAGTAACTCAAAACACTGGGAAACTTTAACCGTACCAAAAATGTTTGCATCAGACACACAAGGCGACTACAACTACCTATCAAAAACATCATTCACCATCGGCACATACACATCTGACTACCTAACAGTTGGTGCAACCTCATACGACGACGCAGGCACATACAATAGTACAACCACAGGCACGACCCCAACATTTGATTACAAACTTAGCAACACAGGCGACGACAACACAGGATTAATCACAAGCAGAGACCCAACAACAGGTTACGATTGGAACGTTTACCTCCTCGTAAAACTTAGCGGCACAGGCGCAGAAACCATTGGAATGAGCAACGGCGGATTCGACGGAACAACCATGATAGGCACAACCCAATACGGCTGGATTGAATTAGATGCAAACTCACTAACAATCTGGAAAGACAGCCTAGGTGTATATAAATACAATGATGCAACGAAATGCGCAGGCTTACAAACAACCAGCTTCGACCTTGACCTAACAGGCTACACAGGCACAGCCGTAACAATGCAAATCACCGCGTACGCATACTTTGACCCAACATACCTAACCGAACACAATGGTGCAGTGCAAAGCAGCGCAGTTGCAATCGCAGAACAAACCGAAACAATTACGGTTTAAGGAGGATAATCCAACATGGATAAATCCTCATTCATCCTTTTTCTTTTAGTTGCTGTAATAGGCTTCGGTGCGTACTTAGTCTTTTCAATGGCAATTCCATTATTAGGCAGCAATCCGTTAATAGCTATAGCGACATTCACTGGAATAGCAATTGGAATGTGGTTCCTAATGCAATACGTAATGAACATGAACAAAAATAGAGCGTGATTAAAATGAGTGCAAAAAAGAAAAGCATAAACTTTGCCGTAATAATACTAATCGCAGCAATGGTTTTAATGCCATTTATGATTTACAGCTTTAACGTTGGCGGCACAAAAGACATAATTGATGACGGTATTGATAGCGTATTTAATACTGACGATAGCATTGGACTGATGGTAACATTATATGATGAAAACGGTGACGCCATAGGCAACCCAATAAAATCATCACAACACAATAACGGTTTAGCAATCAAAGACGTAGCAAGCGGAAAGGCAGTGACATCACTAAAAGTTGAACTATATGTAACACCATCATGGACATCAGATTCAACACTTAGCAGTTACGAATTATCTGGCGGAAGATTCGGCACAAAAATCACAAACAACGCAGGTACACAAATGGGTCCAGTAACAGAAGCAGAACCATCATTTATGCATCCAACAATAACCAATGGACAACCATCAGTGGTAACAGGTGCAACATTCCAATTAAGTGCTCTTGAAAATGCAAACGCATACAACACTGGAGAAACATACCATTGGATTTACTATATGGTAAACCCATTAAAAATGACACTACATTTCGCAAATGGTGATACAATAGACGCCTCACAAACAGCACCCCAAATGGATTGGGCATTCCAAAAAGTATCAAGTGCATCATCGACATTCACAAGCTTTAGCGTAACCTTCTACAAAACCGTAACTTAAAGCAACAAAACCCCTTTTCCTTTTTTTGGAAACTTTAACAAAAAACAACAATAACAACAATAAAAGAAGTGGGAAAATGAGCAAAAACAAAAACACTGTAAACGCCATACTAATAATCACCGTTGTAGTAGGCTCCCTTTTCATAGCAGTTAATTTATATTCACAAAATAACACTTATGATGAAGAATATTGGAACGAAGACAAAACAACAAAACTAACCGTTACCTACGAAAAAGGTGACGCTTTAGCAATTTACAACAGCGCGGGAACCAGTAAAATATCAAAAATCAAGATTGAACTCTACATGACTCCAACTTACACGGGAACAGTTTCATCTTACTCTGTAAGCGGAGGCAACATGCGTATGCAAATCAAAACCATGACTGGCGCAGTAAAATACGATTCTGGATCTATCGCTTTATCACTACAAAAACCATCACTATCAAGCGGCAACTCCGTAGTTATAGCAAGCGCCACATTAACCAGCGCACAAATCCAATCACTATACAACGTAGTAGGCACATACAGCCTTGTATACTCCATGACTTCACCAGTTAAATTAACCATAAACTTTGCAGACGGTGCATCATCATCACAATCAGCGACCGCTTCCACATTAACGTACACATATAAAATCCCAACAACAACCCTATCAACAATATCAGGTTCAGAAGTAACATTTGACTAAAGTGAACAACATGGGTACAGCACACGTAATAGCAAATGACGAGATTTCGAATTATTTAACTTTAATCGGAATTTTGATTCCGATTTTTGTTTTCTTATTTACAAATAACAGCGTGATTTGGTTATTCCCAATGTTTCTTTGCATCGCAGGTTTAGCTATTCAACGTTGGCTTGTACCCCGCAGACGTAGAACAAACCAAACCTACGAGATACCTCAAAAAACAGATAACCCAATGCTAATAAAAAATGTGCTCATATACACCATAATAGCATTAGCCTCCCTAGTAGTAATTAGCTCAATAACCCCCAACTTCCTCCGCATAGACCGCCTAGAATTAACAGGTGTAGACGCCATATTATTCGGCATAATGATGGCAATAGGCGAAGAACGAGTTTTCCGTGGAGGCTTATTTGACCGCTTCTATTACAGCACAAAAAGCCTAATATTAACAGGTTTACTAACATCCGCAATATTCACAATATATCACTTAGCGGTTTACCAAAACGACTTAGCCGCAATGATTTACGTATTCAGCGCAGGCTTACTATTAGCCTACATAAACATAATAGCGGGTGTATCATCACCAAGCTTAATAGCCCACATAGGTGCTAACATATTAGCATATAGCCCACTTGGTTTAGCAGGAATGTCATTCATACTTGAACCATCCTTCATACTGCTAACGGGAGCAATCTTCACCGTACTCGTAATAATAATCGTAAGAACAAAACAGAGGAGACGATAAAATGAACAAAAACACAATTAACAACATATCCAAAACCTTCATGAAAAACAAAATGATAGTAGCGGTCGCATGCATCGCCATAATCATTTTTGCCGCAGCATCCCCATCCCTATCAACCATAAGCTACACAACCGCATACCAAGGTGCACAACCCAGCTTTTACGGCGCAACATTCAACGGCGTAAACTACGTGAATGGCGCATCAACAAACGGCGGACACTCCACATTTAGCGGCACCACAATGAGTTTCAATGCGGGTGTAATAAATGGAAAACCATACCCAACAATCACAGGTGAAATGACAAGCGTTTTTATACCCACCACCAGCAATACAAACCTAATCCCGCAATCATTAGGTGACATTGACATACCTATAACATGGTTAAGTAGCTGGACAAGCAGCGCAACAGCAAACGGCGAACCATCCCGCACTTTTGAATGGAAAAACAACGGCAAAGATTATATAATGAAAGAATACGACACAAAATGGTACATCACATTAGCATCCACCGCAGACCAGTATCCCATAGAAACCACAGCATACGGAAAATACCCGCAAACAGGACCGCTCCAATTATGGTTCAAACTTGACACAAACGAAAACGGATGGTACTTTAACGGTGACGGGTTAAGAGACACAAAGTTTAGCATAGCAAAACTACTTGTAACCAACGCAAAGGCAGACGGAAGAATAGCAAACAATGTTCAATATAGCCCAGAAGTAGGTGGTTCCACAATGTCCGTTTACTTAAACCCATTTGGACAAGAAACAACCAGCGACATATCATCCTTAATTGAAAACACCGAGGGAAGCGCCCTTAACCCAACATACTTCCGTGATAGCGTATATTGTGTGCTAAACCTAGATACATTTGGCTCGCAGGATTGGTATGATTGGTTTGCATTCAAAAGTAAAGGTGACACATTAGCCTTAGAAATTACCGTAAAACAATTTGTAGTGGGCGAATGGGTAGTACAAGATTTCCAAGATGAACCTACAGACTACATTAAACCCAGCGCAGAAAGCACATGGGGATGGGACATAGGCGGATGGTTTGAAAGTATCCCGTGGACTACATGGGCGGGTTTAGGTACCTTTTTCATAATACTCCTATTAGGTTTAGGTGCCTTAGTCTTACTATGGGTTTTTGGAATGCCCAACCTAAAAGGCAGTAACACTACACCCAGAACACCACCCCCAAAACCTAAATCATCTTTTCTCCCACTAAGGAAACTTAGCGTTTTTAACCAAAACGCACCCACATGGAGGTGAAAAAATGAGTAAAAAACCATCAAATCCAAAAAGCAAAAACACATTCGCAATACTAATGATACTTATACTTCTTGGTGCAGGCGCAGTTTCAATGTTTTATATGGCATCAGCAACCGACCCCTTACCTGACAACACTGACGACATAATCAATAATAATGATCCAAACGACAACACCGACGACGTAACAGTAACCGTATGGCAATCAATATACGTTAAAAACGCTGACAACTCTGACTATTGGTACAACGCCCCAAAACCATTCTCACTAAACCTACTAGGCTCCAGCACAGGTGACGAAAACGACTTAACCCGCATAACCGCCTTCGCCAACACTATCAACATGCAACCCCAAACAGACAGCTTTACATCATGGAGTTTTAGCTGCAAAGAAACAATCATAGTGCAAGACTTAGACGGAAACAACAAAAAAACAGTAGCTGACAGCATGGCAGTAAGCAACAGCGGACAAAGCGCAAACAAAGGACAAAACACCCAAATCACAAGCGCATGGCTAACAGAATCACAACTTGAACAGATTATTAGTTTACCCGCAGGACAATACTACTTAGTAATTGCAATAGGCGACATCTTCTTAACCGCAACAACCACAGACGGTGAATCAGTAACTTTAACATCAGACATAAACAGTTCATCACAACAAGTACTCCAATGGCTTATAGAAATAACTTAAGCCACAAATACCCCCTTCTACTCAAAATATTTATATTACTCAACAAACAATTACCTACTTATAAAATGAATTCGGAGTAAAAACTAAACATGCAAAGAACAACTAAACTAATAGGAGCAATCGGCATGCTATGCATCATTTGCATAGTAACTGGCGGTTTCGTATCCGCAATGTTATTCAACCAACTGCCATCAGAAAAAGCCACAATTAGCGAAGGAGGCTACGCAGAAACCGACATAACACAGGTTGGCGGTTTAACAACAAAAGTTTCAGGACACAACAAAGTGACACTGCAAGCGACTTTCATCAACAACGACCAAGAAGCACACAGCGCAACCATAACCATCACATTACTTGACTCAAATGGCGACCCCGTAGAAATATCTGCAATTGAAATAAGCAGTGAACAAACAATCACAGATTTAGCCGCAAGTGCAACAACCACTTTAACCTTCGTGTTCCACGAAGACAACATCGCATCATTATACGAAACAGCCACAGTATTTATATACCAAACATCTTAATCAAACCCCATTTTTTCTTGTTTTTTACAAAAACATAAATACTTAAACCGCCTTAACAATACACCGTTAACTCGTGAATGAAATATGCGCAGGCTATTTGCATTATTAACAATTCTAATAATCATTATAGTTTCAAATCTATCAGTGGCTTGCGCACAAACCGTATCCCCCACCCCAGAACCAACTATAACCGCTACCCCAACACCAGCCCCGTCAGAATCACCAACCCCAACTCCAGAACCACTTTACAGTATAGGCATACAAGCAATCAACAGTTCCACTGCACTTAAACAAGCGACAATAGTTATTGACAACATCCCCGAATCCACTGGTTTTAGTGGCACCGCAGATTTTAAATGTCACGCAGGCTTACACGAACTCCAAATTTATTATAACAACATCAATTACTACAACGGTTCCCTTGTAGTAACAGAACCCAAAATATTCAAAATAGACATAACTGAATATTTACCACAACAAACAGCGTCCCCAGTTGAAGTTGACAACTACGCAGAAACAGATGGCACCTACACAGGTGTAGTGCTTGTTATTATAGCAATAACAGGTACATGCTTAACAGTAATCTTATTCAAAAGGAGACAAGAATAAAATGGAAAACCAAAAACCTAAAAAATCGCTAAGTTTACCAACAATCGCCGTGAGCATATTTTGTGTTTTAGCCATAATTTTCGGCAAAGATCTCGCTTACGGAGCGATATCAATAACAATCAATTTACTCGACATCCAACTATCACTTGTTAACATAGTTTGGATACTAACCAACATGACCACCTTCGGCTTAATTGTATCAATATCATCCGCCGCAGTTTTATCTTACTATTTACTACGCAGCCGTTTACGTGTTGATTTACCTAAAACCCGTAAACAAGCCATACTTTTTGGCACCACGTTAGCTATAGGTTTATTCATAGTTAGCTCACTTTTTGTCCCCTCAAGCCTCGCTGGAAACTTTACCGCTACAGCAAGCTACCACCTAGACACACCATTACCAATAGCCAAAGCATATTGTGGTGAATATGACAATAGTAGTTATTTTGGTTTAAATGGTGCGAACTGGCAAAACGTAATCGTTGATACAAATAAAACCCTTGTAGAAGAAACCATACTAAACAGTGTTACAAGCGGTAACATTTGGAGTGAAATAAGTTTCGATTACGCGAACTTAGCGTGCCCCGCAAACGTTAGCTTCACTGAAAACGTTAACGGTGTTCAACGTGTTTTTGGTAACATTGCAAATTCACAAGGCTCACCCTATACAGTAAGTGCAGGCGCAAATGCAGATGATGGACAATACTTTGCGGAAGATAGAAAAGGTACAATTTGTTTTACATCAACCAATCAAACAAGCGTGTTAGCAAACATAACCAACTCTGCTTCTGTTGGCTCAACAGTTTATGCAACGTCTGGTATATTTGGCAACCAAGAATCTCACTTAATTATTGGTAATGCTACAGAATCATTGACTACTGCACAAGTTGTCTATCAAGATTCCCCAAATCATTTTAGCCTTGCGTCTGCTTCGGCAAATAGTACAGTTGGCTATGGATATATTTGGCTGGTTGTTCAAGATACTTCTACAAATGAAAAATGTCTACTTATGTCAAGTGGAATATTTACATCAAGCTGGAATTGGGCTGTTGGACCTGTGTGGGTTTCAGAAACATCTGGTAGTTTACAACAACCATACCCATCAACATCTGGAGATCAATTAGTATCTCCAGCTACAGCAATTAATTCCACAACAATTATTTTTAATAATCCACTTGGGTTTTACATGGAGATTGCTTAATGACAAATACTAAACCTAACACAGTGAAAAATGTAAAAACAAGTAAATCAAAATGGTTTTTCGGCATATTTTTATGTTCTATAGTTTTACTTAGCAGTTTTTTCATATTTTCAATAAATAGTAATGCTTCTGCAACAGTTATTTTTTCAGATGGGTTTGAAACTGGAGTAATAAGTGTACCACCGTGGTCAAGTAATACCACTACAACTGGAGAAACTGTAACAGTAACAAATTCAATAGCACATCACGGAACTTATAGTTTAAACAGTACAAGTAACGCTAATGGCGCTTCTGAAGGTGCATATGCTTCTTATCTTCCAACACCTGCTTATAACACAATTTATGCACAAGCATATTTTAGAATTCAAACAAACGGAATAGTAGAA
>Ga0172381_10005981_pt1 | contig 12251 bp, 28 predicted proteins | sample Leawel6488metaG_FD_119754 | JGI IMG/M metagenome (GOLD analysis project Ga0172381, IMG submission 119754) | Leachate microbial communities from a municipal landfill in Southern Ontario, Canada - Leachate well 64-88 metaG | ecosystem: Engineered > Solid waste > Landfill > Unclassified | place...
CACATTGAAAATTAAATAAAAGTTATACGGTAAAGCGGGCGTACACGAGCGAAGGGGGATGCATAAAAAATTAAATTTTATACGTCCGAGATTGGAAAAATGAAAAACATAAAAAATAAAGTAGCAGATAATTTTGATATTGAATCACATCTTATTGATTGTGATATATCTTATCGCGGTGGTACATTGAAGGTGGATGTCTCCGGATTATTCCCTAATGTTGAAAATGCCGTCATGGGAGCTTATCAAAATTACTTAGGCGGAGGAATCGCCGGGGCAATAGTAGGCGCGGCACAATTTGACCCGTCAGAGCTTAGCATTAAAGACCAGAAAATTTTTAATGCGTTAAAGGAAAGAATAAAAAAATTCTTTTATGATGCTAATAATGGCGGCGGTGATGATTACATGCAGGAAAATATTACCGGAAAGAAAGCAAAAAATGGATACCAAAAAAATCAAAGTCTATCGGTGAGCGCATACTAAAAATATGGACATAAAAAACATATACAGCCCGCGAGAATGGGACAAGCCAAAAAAAGGATGGCTTGAAAAAATCCTTGCAATCATTTTTGTTTTGTTTATCTTAGCCGGTGTAGTATATGCCGCTAAGATTGGCATGGACGGCAGCGAAAAGTCCGAATGCTTGAAGTGGAAAGAAGAGGCGGAGCAATTCCCCCTCTGGTACTCCACTGATTGGCAGCGGGCACAGTGCGAACACTGGGGCTTGCCATTGCCGAGGTAGTTAAAATCCCCCGTCCGTGCGGGTGTTGTGAAATGTTAAAACTGGGGCTTTTTTGCGGAGATTGGAATAGCCGGAGAGGTAGGAGTATTATTTTTACATAACCCTCTTACATCAAGGCTCAAAAGTTTTCTATGGAAAAAGTTTACATCACGGCTGACTTTATTCGTAAGAATATTGATTCATTACGGATAGAATTTGCTAATGATACCGCTAAGTTAAAATTCTTAGATGCTAATGAGCGGGCATTACTCAAAGAAGAAAATGAGGAAACCCGCGAAAATTCTTTTAAGGAAATGATAAAACAGCTTCAAACTTGGGACGTACAACCTACTAATCCTTTATTGGATGAAGAGTTAGACATCACGGGTTTTGCTAAACTCTTGAAAGACATTAAAGAATATGAGAGTGATACATTCTCAGCGCGTGGAGCAAAGATAGACGAAAATGAAGTCGTCCTTGTAGCCAACAAACTTATTGATGATTGGAGTGAGAAGTACATAGACGGAATCTCAATTGCCTCTGCCTTGGAAGAAATCCGGGCGGAAGATGAATTCAGTCTTGAACTACACCCGTCAAAGAAATAAATGAGTGTACCCTCAAAAAGACCTCTCAGCAAAAATGAACAAAATTTTGCTCATGAGGCAGTAGCTGAAATCGGTAAATCTGTTAAGAGATTAAATAGAGTAGGAAGAAGAAAATTTGGTTTACCTAAAGATATAATCAGATTAACTCTTTTAACTTTATTTGAAATTCTTGGAGAAAAAGCCGAAATCAGTAGTGAGTCGCTATTAAAAACATTAAGAAAAAATGGATAGCCCTTCAATTCAAAGTAAGCCCAAAAAACATTACGTGGTAGAAATTAAATATGATGACCCGTATCCGAAAAAATGGGAGAGTAGACCTATAGAGGCGCGCTCTCATGAACGGGCGATTGTCTTCGCTACCCGGGCATTTAAGAAGACAAGACCACGTAAAAGAATGCCTAAGCTGCTTTATTTCAGGTCGCAGCAGCTCTAAATGAAATCCTAACCGCATAAGAGTCCCAATTTTAACATTTTATTATCCACAAGCTGTCCACTTGATTTGTTGCGTCGTATGTATTAAGATAGATACAAGTAGATATGAATGAATAAAATTTTATGATGTATGGAGGTTTTAATCCAGGTAAAAGAAAATATCTTAAAAGAGTAGAAGCCGGACGCATTCGGGTATCTTTAATGAATGAGCGTAGACGTTCTGATAGACTTACTATTATAAAAAATAAAGGAGGAAAATGTAAGGCTTGTGGGGATACAGAAAATTTACAATTAGACCATATTAAACCAATCGCTAAAGGAGGGACAAATGATTTAGATAATTTACAGGTTCTTTGTAAAATGTGTAATTTACACAAAGGTCAAAAGACCATTAAATATTAGGAGTGTATAAGATTAGTCATCAGGGTGTGGCATCTGGTTAGAGCCACGTAAGCAGCAGACCTCATCAACACCGCCTTGGTTTCCAATCTTATGCATTTCTTCCGAGATGCACAATGCTATGAAGTATGAAATCTGTAATATTTTTAATAAGTTTAATCAACCCGCAATAGTCGTGAACGGGTAATTTTTGTTAATCCAAGTATGTTATCAAAAAAACAATTAAAAGAAATAAAAGAGAATTGTTATAAGCTTCTTGTAGACTGGGCTGTAAATGGTAAAAAAATAGGAACATATAAATGCAATCATTGTGAAAAAAAGATACCCTGTAGAATCCCAGATAAAAAAGATGTTTCAAGCAAAGGATATTGGGATAGTGCTACTATTTGTATAGAATGTGGTCATCTTAATTTTGTGAAAGAATATCCAAGCGGTAAAACAGTCTCAATAAAAATGTAAAAACGAGTCGTTTAATAATGTGGTTGGTTTCCGGGGGAGAGGTTGTCGTGGGTTCAAATCCCGCACTAAGTTGAAAAGCTTAGTTAGCTCAGCCCGGTAGAGCGCTCCCAGGGGAAGACCATGGTTCAACTCCATTGAAAAGTTGGTGGTCAACGCTTCCCCGAAAGCCAATCACAAATGAAGTAATTATGAAAAATTTAACGGAATTACAAAGCGCTGTGTTAGAAATTATAAATCAACATCCGAAAGGTAATGCTATTACCGGTAGAGAGATTGTTAATTTCATTCATCTTAAACAAAGAGACAATAGAAAAGAAGGGGCTGATATGCGTTCTATTATTCATGCATTACGCGCTAAAGGCTATCCAATCTGTGCAACAGATGAAGGATATTGGTTTGCATCAACATCCGGAGAATTATCGGAGTATATTACGAGTTTTCAAGGTAGAATTGATAAACAACAAATGGCAGTTGATGCATTGAAAAATAGCTTCTGTAATGTAGGTAAAATATTTTATACAGCTAAACCAGAAGATAAGGTCGCATCTTCTGAATCTCAATTAAATAAATTGTTTTAATATTATGAATAAAAAAATTAAGATAGTAGTATTCCGTCCAACAATATTTTGCCCAGAGTTAGTGGAAGCATTTAATACTATGCGTTTAATAGATAAAACAGTCTGTAGTGATGTAATAGTTTATGTCTTTGGAAAAAAACATGCCAAAAAATAAACATTATTATTGTTCAAATTGTAAAGAAATAATCATTTCAGATGATGCCGGTGATGGCATTAGATTTCAGAAGGATGAGGAAATTTATTGTAAGAAGAGGAATTCTCTTCAAGGTTCTCTCCATTATCATAATATAGCTCAAATGGAAAGAGCTATTCTTGATACGGTAAGGGGGGATAATAATGGTCGTGAAATTAGGTCGTATGGTAAAGAGGCAATAGTAATTTATAAATAATTATGAGGGGAGAAAAAGAAAAAGAAGTAATAATTCCTGGTACTAATTTTGAGAAAAGAATTAAAAAATATAGTCCTTTTGTTCTTAATATTATTACCAAGAAAGGTGGTCTATTTGGTATTTATTTAAGTAATAGAAAATTTAATGGTAATGATTTCTTTTATTTATACCCAGACCAAGTACGTATATTATTAAGAGAGTTAAAGAAAATAAAAATAAAATGAAAATAACAAAACTTACAATTCATAATTTTTTGAAGCTCAAAGACGTTGAAGTCAACCCCGAAAAAGTGAACGTAATCGTCGGGAAGAATAAGCAGGGAAAGACATCAATTCTTAAAGCTATTCAGGTTGCTTTCACCGGCAAGGCTGATGAGAAGATGATTCATGATAATGAAGACAAGGCTGAAATTACCATTGATATGGATGATTACCGAATTGAACGTAAGATTACGCGCAAAGGTAATTATCTTAGCGTCATTAAGAATGATGGATGGCAGACTCCTGCCCCTCAAAAATTTTTAGATGGGCTTATTGGTCAATTTAGTTTTAATCCGGTTGAATTCTTCAATTTGAAATCATCTGATAAGAAGAAATATCTTCTTCAGGCTATTGATATTAAACTCACTCCGGAGAAATTAAATTCATTATTAGGAGAGAAAGTAGACGTAGATTTGAATAGGCATGGTCTTGAGGTAATCTCTGAACTTTATAGAAACTATTATTCTCAGAGAACTCAATTAAATGCTGTTGTTTCTAAGAAAGAAAAAACTGTAGCAGAACTCTCTGAAAAATTACCAAAAGATTTTGATAATAAAGAAACTGGAACGACTTTAGCAATAGGAATTGATAATTTACGAAAAGCTATTACTTCTAATGAAGTTAATAAAGTAGAAAAGACAAAGCTTTTAGATAAAAAATCTGGATTACTTGATGAAAAAAATCGTTTACTTATTAAATTAAAAGAAATTGATACTTTTATTGAAGAAAACGATAAAAAGATTGTAGCATTTCCTATTATTTCAGATACCACAGAACTTGAGAAACAGCTTGCTACATTAGAATCAAAGCGTGAATTATTTACTATTACTAAACAGATTTTTGAAACTGCATCTGAACTTAATAAAGACAGAGATGAACAGAATCGTGTAGATAATATCGTAAAGAAATTAGGAAAAGAAATCCCAGACCAGTTGATTAAAGAAGCTAACCTTCCGGTTGAGGGCTTGAAGGTTGAGGAGAATTCAGTTTCTCTTAATGGAGTTGATATAGAACAGCTCTCTGCTTCAGAACAGCTCTCATTTGCGCTCCAGGTCGTGCGTAAATTAAACGGAGAATTCAAAATCATCAATATTGATGGTGTTGAAATTCTTGATAAAGAAACCTTTACTTGGTTCTTAAACGAGATTGAGAAGGATGACTTCCAATACTTTATTACCCGCGTTGATGGTGATAAAGGATTATTCGTTGAAGACGGGAAGGTAAGTAAAAAATAATATGTTCATAAAATTTTTACAATGGATTTTCAAAAAAGATTGGGAAGAATTCCGTGAAGAAATGGAAAGACAAGAAAGAAGACGTTCCTTTGATTACGCCCGTGAAAATAAAGAACAACAAGATATTATTCAACTTTTACTTAATAGATTAGGAGGAGAAGTTTTTCTCACTGATTTAGAAATAATATCTATGGATAAAAAAGAACAGATAATTTGTCAAGAAGGTATTGCTAAAGAAAAAGGTCTTAAAATATACTTACAAAAACCATGTTAATATCATTCATATTTTTATTATCGTTCTTTATTATTTTCATCATTGCCATTGGATTCTGTATGTATCAAGGTGAAAAATGCGCCTGGAATAATGGATACTGCAGAGAGAGTGGGAAACCTTGGCAGTACTTTGATAGAGATTCTCAGGGAGGGTTAGGATATGATGATGGCGAAGGAAATATTTTGTGGTTGTCGTGGTTTAATCCGAATAAAAAATAACATGACTACATTTGAGGATTTTTTAAGAGAAAAACACGCACAACAATATTCTGGGACAGATGATTTAATGGATGGAGATTGTGAAAAGTTTATATGCGAATTAGAGCCAGATGATTTGATTAAATATGCTGATAAATTCGCTAATCAAATTCGTAAAGAAACAATAGATAAGGCAAAGAGTATAATTTTGAAAGGAACAAAAGACGAATTTTATATTTCTGATATTATAAAAGAATTGGATGAAGTCGCCTCTAAATATGGGATAAAAGAATGATAACAATTAAAATTAAAGAAGAATTATTTGATGTTTGTGATTTAACAACTGTTCTTGGGAAAAAAGGACTATATAATCTACAAGGAATAGAAAAAATTGAAATTACTAGAATTCCTGATGATAGAAATGGATTATTTTTAATAGAATTAGAATTACAAATTCCAAACGAATAATTTAGTCGCCTAAATAAAACATTATAAGTATGAATGAAATAAAACCAGTATTAGTAGTAGAAGATGAACGTGAAGACCCAAATGCATGGCTTGAAAATATCACGTGTGATTTGGGATTACGCCAACATCTTGATGCTGAGATTGAAAGAGCAAATAATGATTTCAAGAAATCAGCAAACCCATCGTGGTATCCTTCTGATTTGGGTAAAGATTTATTTATCCGGTTCATTAAACGTAAAGGATACGATGCATTACCATTTGATAAACGTACTCTAAGGAAATTTGAAATAGGTAAACTATGGGAATTAAGATTACATCAGGTTATTGATGCGCGTATTGCCAGGGGCGAAGGGAATATTAAAGAGATTGACCTTAATCCGGATGCTTCCTTTGAACCATTTAAGAAAAGAGTAGAAAATAATCCTCTTGAATTACGCGGATATTATGACCGGCTTCTTCTTGTAAAAGTAAATGAAACTGATTGGTGGTTAGTAGTATATGAAATTAAATCAGTGGCTTCTATGTCATTTCATAAACAGAAATTAGAAGGAGAGCAGCCGATTGGTAATAGGAAGCAGATGATGTTTTATCTTGAACGTCTAATGACTCCGGAGTATTGGAATAAAATGGTAGCAACCTGTCAGGTTAAACATAATATTACCCCCGTCAAAATTGTTGGAGTACTATCACAGATTAGTAAAGATGATGGGTCAATGTGGGAGAGAACTTATGAATTTGACCCTGTCATGTATGCTGAAATAGAGAAAGAAATTACCACTCTTAATGAGTTTTGGAAATCGGGGACACTTCCTCCAAAACCAGATTTAGTTATTGTTGAAAACGGAATAGCAAAAGTTAATTGGGAAGTGTCTTACTCAAACTATATCCATCACATCCTTGGCTTGGATTACATGGATAAGTTGAAGAAAGCTAAACAGTTAGTAGCACAACATGCTTATAGAAGGAAAAATAATCCTTCTATGGTCGTAGGCATTGAAGAAAAAATTTGCGAATTTAATTTATCACTCAAATGAATGTAAACGCGTCATGTTATGGTCAAATGCACGGTCATGATTTTCCTCATCCCGGGGCAGATTGTACTCAATGTGGCGTTAATCAGGATAAGCTTAGCGGTAAAATCAATCCAATAGCTAATGATATGAAGGGATTATTAGCAGGAAGATTCTTAAGAACGCCTACACCTCATAAAGGAATTCACTCAGAGCTTCACGGGCTTGTGGATGAACTGAGACATGAATTCCATGAGACCGCTAAGAAGGGTAAGGGTTCGTTTGGTTTTTATCTGGGATTACTGAGAAGGATAAGCCTCTGTGAGGTATATCAGCTCAGGTCTCAAGTAAAACAGAGCGATTGTACCGACCCCGGGCGATTATTCTGGTATAAATATCGTGAATTATTGAAGTCCAAGAAGGTGGATAGCTCCCCCTCCACAAAGAAGTAATAATGAAGTATAATAAAACTATGGCTGAACCAAATGACATCTTTAGTATCCAAGAGGCTTTTCCAGAAGGGTTGCAATTTCTTACCTACGAGGACATCGCAAGAATCCTAAGAGTTAAGCGTTCAACTGTGCGCGCATGGGTCTATCGTGGGCTCATACGTACCAACGTTAAAATGGGTAAGAAATGTTTAATACCCATATCAGAATTGCGTAGATTCGTGGCGGAAAAAACGGTGCAAAGAGAAAAAAAGGTATTTCCTTTAACTCAAAAACCACCAATAGTCGTTCCACCACAAGTAAATCCGGGGGAAGAAGTTAAAAAAACTCCGGAAGTTAGTTAAAATTATGGCAAGATTTGATGATAAAGAGCAATTAGAAGCTACCGCTACAGAATTTAAGATAGGCGGTGGTAAGAGCGATTGGTTAGTATTAGAGGCTGGCGACAATAAGGTTCGCATCGTCTCTGAATACGAACATTTAGCGAAGCATTTTTCAGGTAAAGGTCAGAAACCAATTACCTGTGTCGGAGAAAAGAATGGTTGTTTGCGCTGCCAGGATATGAAGGACTGGGAAAAAGAGCACAAAGACGACCCTAAAAAAGTACAAAATCCGCATAAGCCGACAGTTAAATTTTTATTCTGGGTCATTGACCGTAAGGATGGTAAATTAAAAATTGCGGAAGTAGGCTGGTCAGTTGTGAAACCTATCAATGATTTAGGTACTGATGAAGAGTACGCTTTTAATCTTGAGACTGGTTTACCAGACTACGATATTAACATTAAAAAGACGGTTAAAGACGCATCCCCTTCAGGAACTGAGTATAGTGTTATTGCTTCAAGAACGAACAAGCCCCTTACCAAAGAAGAACAAGCTCAAATTAAAGAACTTGTTCCAATAAAACAAATAGTTGAGAGTATCATAGGTAAGGTTTTGAAGGAATACGCTAAGATGGGCTTGACCCAGGATGCAGTTTTACCGCCACAAAGCGATGATATTCCGTTCCCACCGGAAGGTTAAGGTTGGAGCGATAATAGTTGGCTTACTATTATCACTCATATTATTCATTCCAAACGAGCAACCCGCGAGTACGGAAAGTTTAGTGAAAGAATATCTTAAGTCAAAGAAGTCCCCACTTGCTGATTACACCGGTCATCTTCTACAGCAAGAAGATTGGAAATTGTTGATAGCTATATCGGCTATTGAGAGTCAATTCTGTAATCGTAAAATTGATTTTAATTGTTGGGGTATTGGCGGTGATTCAAAGTACCGTCATTACCCTGACTATAAAGAAGCGATAACAGATGCTCAGGCGGTAATAGATTATTGGCAGACTAAAGGAAGGTGGTTAAGCGTAGAGGATATGAATTGCCACTACGTAGTACCATGTAATCAAATTTGGGTAGATGTCGTTAATAAAACCCTTAAAGAAATAGAGGCAACACTAAAAACATAATAATTTATGAGTCAAAGTTTTACTTGCATAGATTGCGGAGAGCCATACGTTCTCAATGATAAAGAAATAGAATTCTTTAACGGTCTTGGGAAAAGAACTGGCGAACAATTAGTCCTACCAAAACGCTGTAAAAAGTGTAGGCAATTAAAGCGTGAGAGAAATCGTCTTCGTGAGTCGCGCGAAAGAAGTAATTAGTTTAGAAGTCATGGAAAAAACTAAAATTTTAATCACTGGTGGTGTAGGATTTATCGGACATCACCTTGTAGAACATATACTACGCACAACGGACTGGGATATTATTATCCTTGACCGTCTTGATTGTTCCGGAGATTTGAATCGCCTTACTCAGATTCAATGCTGGGAAGAAAAGAAAAATAGAGTTAAATTCTTCTGGCACGATTTGAAAGCTCCGATTAGTGATAGATTAGCTAAGGATATTGGTCAGGTTACTTACGTGATTCACCTGGCTGCTTCCAGTCATGTAGACCGTAGTATTGATGACCCGATTCTTTTTGCTATGGATAATGTTATCGGTACAGTGAACCTTCTTAATTGGGTTCGTACTCTTGATAAATCTATATTGGAAAAAGTAATCAATTTTTCAACAGATGAAATCTTTGGAGCTGCTCCGGAAGGAGTTGATTACAAAGAATGGGATAGGTTTAATCCGGGTAATCCCTATTCAGCATCAAAGGCTGGCGCTGAGGCAATGGTAGATGCTTTTGCTAATACTTATAAATTGCCTCTTATCACTACACATACAATGAATGTGTTTGGTGAAAGACAGCATCCGGAGAAATTTATTCCTAAAGTAATTAAAGCTATTTTGAATGGTGATGAAATAGTTATTCACGCCAATAAAGATTGTACTAAACCTGGTAGAAGATTTTATATTCATGCTCGCAATGTAGCAGAATCTTTAATATTTATTCTTTTAAGAGGAAAATGTTTGGATGGTTCTGGAACGGTGGGTAAATATAATATTGTTGGTGAGAAAGAAGTAGATAATCTTGAATTAGCTCTTACGATTTTTGATATAATTTCTCTTGAAATTTATCCGGATAAAGAATGGAAATTTGACCCGAAACTTGTTGATTTTCATTCTTCCAGACCTGGTCATGACCTAAGGTATTCTCTTGATGGTAGTCTTCTTGCAGAAATGAGATTTCATTTTCCTAAAAACTTTAGAGATTCGTTAAAGAAAGTCGTTGAGTGGACTCTTGAACACCCAGAATGGCTATAAGATTAGTTTGTACCACGTGCAATGAGACCATAGATAAGTGTTTATGCGCAACACCTAAGTTTGTCATGGATTTTCCTAAAGATGAGGAAACTAAAACAAGTGCCGCGATTGTAGAACAATCTCCAAGTCAGATAGTAATAGACCCCGATAAAAATGAATTTAATTTCAACATTAGTGTAGCGATTGGAGTTGATTTTATAAACAAAGCAACGTGTCCGGAAGAGATAATCATGCGTGGTCAATTTGTTAAACATGTTCAAGATGAGGTAGATAGATTCGTAAAATATCTACAGGATAAATATCATAATAAAAACTATGAAGTCTAAAAAAGAAAAAGAGTTAATAGCATTAAGAATAAAACAGAAACGTGGTCGTGTTTCTGCTGAGCGGAAAAAGAAGTGGCTTAGACGTAAACACTTTATAAGAATCGGACTTCTTATGGGTAAAGACCGCTACTTCAAACCGCAGGTAATAGTTAAAAAAGATAAAATTTTATGGCTAAACAAATTATACCTGTACCTGAAAAATTTGCTGCGCAGTTTCAGGAGTTAGTTGACTTAGATACAAAAATCTATGACCTTAAACAGGAGCATACTATTAAATCAACAGTTCTCTGGACTGAAGTAGAAAAAGAATTAAACCTCAGAGGTAGAGCAATTAAATTTGATAAGGATACTTTCACCATCAAAGTATTTGATAATACTAAAGATGAAGAGGAAGAATTTCTTAAACGTGTTAGGGAAGGTAAAATAAAACCATTTAATAAAATTCCTATGAACATTGATGAAATGTCTATGGGTAAGGCATTACCTCAAATGAGAATGCCTAAGGTCGGCTTTTGGCAGCGTGTCAAAAATTCATTTAAGTCAGAATAATATGTCTATTCTTCTAATGTTCTCGTTATTTTTTACCGGGATGATAGCAGGAGTAGTTGCCGCTAAATCTTATTATGGAATCAAATCACCAAGAGATAGTAATCAAAGGTCAGCCGATTCCTGCTAAAAGAGTTACCCGGCACACACTTTGGATGGCTCAGGAATATGCTGCGTATAAAGAGTTTGTATCCTGGGAATTAAGAAAGATTCTTCGTCCCAAGGTAGCAATCACCGATGATATTGTTATTAAGAGATTAGCATTTTATCGGAAGACTAATCGTCGCGCTGATATAGATAATCTCTTAAAATCAATCATGGAAGCGTTAGCTCTCTCCGGATACATCGCTAATGATAAGCAGGTAGTTGGAGTAGAGAATATGACCGTGGAACATGGGTCGGATAATCCACGGGTTGAAATTACTTTATGAAAAAATCAACAAAGAAGAAGGTGATAAAATTTATTAAGGAAACGTCTGAAGATTTCAAAGATATTTGTAAAACCTTATGGATGGGAATGATTTATTTTCTTGCATTCTTCGGAGGATTTTTTCTTATAGCGTCGTTCGTATCCGAGCATCAATAAAATGAGTGAAGTAAAAATAAAATTGATATGCCCTGATTGTAGGAAATTAGTATCATCTTGCTCAGTGTTTAGAAGAGCCGATGAAACCTGCGTCAGGGAAGTACGTAAATGGGAAAGAATAAACACGGTTCTTAGATGTAGGAATTGTGAGTCGTTTCTTGTTTACGAAGCAGAATTTATTAAGAATAATAAAATGTCATGAAAATAATATTACCTCCGCATCATAAAAAAGCAGAAAGAGTAAAGAATTATTGGCAGATATTATTTACTGCTAATAGAATGTTGAGAATGGTAGACGCTGGTAATTTTCAGGGAAGATGGAAAGAAGCAGCCGCTCTTTCACATGCCCAGGTCGCTGAGAAACCATTATCTTTTTTTGTGGTCAATAAAAGATTAAAGCGTTTATTCAGAAATCACCGGGTTATTATCAATGCGCGTATCGCATCAGCAAATAACCCAGTAAAATTTGAAGAAGCCTGCATGTCATACCCCAACCATTTAATGGTAAACACAAGTAGATATGACCAGATTACTGTTGTCTTTCAAGTCCCAACGTGGTATGGTGGACTTAAGACAATGAGTATGGGTATGAACGGAGTAGGAGCTTATGTAGTCCAG
>Ga0172381_10005983_pt1 | contig 12250 bp, 9 predicted proteins | sample Leawel6488metaG_FD_119754 | JGI IMG/M metagenome (GOLD analysis project Ga0172381, IMG submission 119754) | Leachate microbial communities from a municipal landfill in Southern Ontario, Canada - Leachate well 64-88 metaG | ecosystem: Engineered > Solid waste > Landfill > Unclassified | place...
AAATGAAAAAAGTAATATTAACAGGATTTGAACCTTTTGGACCCTATGGTTTCAATCCGACTCGAGATTTAGTTAAATACTATAATAATCGAGTTATCGCTCCTAAAATTAGAATTTTAGGAATTGTTCTTCCGTGTACATATTTTGGTGCTTTTGGATTATTGTCTAAGATTATTGATGTTCAAAAGCCAGTGGCCGTTATTAGTACCGGTCTTTGGTCCAGCGTTCCTAGTTTGCAAGTTGAAACTATCTTTAAAAATTCGATGAATGGAAAATATCCTGATGCTCATGGTTATCAGCCTCAGAGCTTGCCGATTGATAGTCGGTCTGATGCTCCAGAGTTTTTGGGATCATTGGCGGAAAATATTCGCTTAGTTGAATTGCTTCGCTATCAAAACATTCCGGTCAAAGTTTCAACCGATGCTGATAATTTCATTTGTAATTCTTTGGGATATTTAACAACCCAAAAAATTATGAATGATCGTTTGTTCATTAAGAATATGTTTGTTCATATTCCCTGGACTGATGATTATCAAAACCAAATTAGTTTGGAAGAAGGGAAGGTTTTTTTGGAGAAGAAGAAATTTTATCAGGCGATAGAGTTATTGATTAAGAACATTTAAATCGAATTATTATCTTTTAAAAGCCAAACATCAAGTTTGGCTTTTTAAATTAAAAGACATTATTTTAGTTGTCTGCAGGCGTAAATAATGATATAATACAATCATCAGAATTAACTCTCTCTATTTTTTTATGTTTAAACATAAATCTAAGTTTGCCTTCACCCTCATTGAACTTCTCGTCGTGATTGCCATCATTGGTCTTTTAGCGACTGTCTCAGTCATTGCTTTAAATAATGCCAGGTCTAAATCTAGGGATGCTAAAAGAGTCAGTGAAATAAAACAAATTCAAACGGCACTAGAGCTATATTATAACGATCAGAATAGATATCCTCTGACAGCCGAATTTATTAGTGGCGCAGAAATATTCTCGACCTCTTCTTACGGTACTACTACCTATCTCGCTCACATTCCTTCTACTCCTACTCCAGCCGATGGCGCTTGTTCTGACTCTGAAAATCTCTTCACTTATACTTCAAATGACGGCTCATCATATTCTCTCACCTTCTGCCTGGGCGTTAACACCGGAACCCTAACCGCTGGAGTTAATAATGCTAACCCCTATGGCATCACCTATCTCAATCCTGGGTCAGAAGACGCTGGCTGTCCAGTTTGTGAAGCAACAAGTACGCCGGAGGAGTGTGAGGTTGGTTGTTCTTGTAGTGATGCTAATTTAGTTTGTTGTGAAGGCTGTGACGAAGACGCAGTTTGTCAAGGTGGCACTTATTGCGGTCAAACTATTAATTGTCCCGTGGGCCAATCTTGTTTTAATGGCGCTTGTATTAGTTTTACTTGCGGTAATAGCCAGGTCGCAGTTACAAGTATAGGTAATTATACTTGTGGGGCTGGCGATCTTTGTGTTTATGACACTGTAGAGATTGGTACACAATGTTGGTTGAAGCAAAGTATGAATATTGGTTCAAAGGTTACGGGAGTCACTACTCAATCTGATAATAGCATTTTAGAGAAGTATTGCTATAATAACAGTGATGCCAACTGTACTGCTTATGGAGCTTTATATCAATGGAATGAAACCATGCAATATTCTGTTGTTGAATCATCTCAGGGTATTTGTCCGGCTGGTTGGCACGTTCCTTCTGATACTGATTTATCTATTTTGGAAAGTTATTTAACTGATTCGCCTAATACTTGTAGCGCCTCAAGATCATCTGTCTGGAGTTGTGCTAACGCTGGAAACAAGTTGAGGGAGGCGGGTACTTTTCATTGGAGCGATCCTAATACTGGGGCCACTAATTCTTCCGGCTTTTCTGCTTTAGCAGCCAGCGCCAGGCTTGCTGATGGGTCATTTTCTGGTTTAGGTGCTAATAGTTATCTTTGGTCGTCATCTGTTATTGATGGGTCTAATGCCTGGCGGCGTACTATGGGTACTGTCTCGACTGTCTATCGTGCTCCAATTGGTCGTTCTATTGGGTTGTCAGTTCGTTGTTTAAAGAATTAGTCTACTCTTTTAACTTGTAATGATAGAGAGATATTGGATGAAAACTCTAATATTTTTTGATTTTATCTTTATTGACTAAACCCCGGCAATGAGTTAATATTGTCATATATTATTAAAGAAACTATATGTTTATCAAGCGAATTGGGATTGATTTAGGAACAACTTATACCCTTGTTTACTTGCCTAAAAGGGGAGTAGTTATTAATGAGCCTTCAGTAGTGGCTGTTTCAGTGGACGATCGGAAGATTTTAGCGGTTGGCAATGAGGCTAAGGATATGTTGGGTCGGACCCCAGATACTATTATTGCTCTTCGTCCTCTTAAAGACGGAGTAATTGCTGATTATAAAACAACTGAAGCAATGATCCGTTATTTTATTAATAAAACTTTGGGAGGTATTCGTATTTTTCGTCCGGAAGTTATGGTTGCGGTTCCAGCTGGTATTTCCTCAACTGAGAGAAGGGCGGTGATTGAAGCCACATTAGCTGCTGGTGCTCGGGCTGCTTATATTATTAAAGAGCCAGTGGCGGCGGCGATTGGAGCTGATATTCCAATTAGTTCTGCGGCCGGACATATGATTGTTGATATTGGTGGTGGAACGGCTGAGATGGCGGTTATCTCTTTAGGTGGAGTTGTAGCTTCAACTTCAGTTCGAGTGGGAGGTAATAAATTTGATCTAGCTATTTTAGAATATATTAAAAAGAAACATAATTTAGTGATAGGTGAAAGAACGGCTGAAGAGATTAAGATTAAGGTTGGTTCAGCTTTATTTTTATCTGATGAAGAAAAATTAAGCATGGAAATTAGTGGTCGAGATTCAGTTAGCGGTTTGCCTCGTACTACTACTATTACCAGTGATGATGTAACTGAAGCTATTCAAAGTGAATTGGAAGAAATCTTAAATGCCACTAAAAGAATTTTACAAGAAACTCCTCCAGAATTGGTGGCTGATATTATCGACAAGGGAATTGTTATCTCTGGCGGTAGCGCTTTGCTTCGAAACATTGATCAATTATTTTCTCGGGCCATTGGCGTCTCTGCTTATATCGCCGATGATCCCTTGCTTTGTGTAGCTAAAGGAACTGGTATTGCCTTGGACAATTTAGATTCTTACAAGCGCAGTATTCTAGCGGCTAAATAATTTTTATGATTATCGGTATTGATGCTTCTCGAGCTAATCGTCAATATAAAACCGGTACGGAATGGTACTCTTATTATTTGATTAAAAACTTTGCTGAAATTGATAATAAAAATCAATATCGGCTTTATTCTGATCGGCCTTTTGGGTCTGATTTAAAAAAAATCATTGCTGATCATCCTAATTTTACCGGAAAGGTTTTGCGTTGGCCTTGGCAATATTTTTGGACCTTGGGTCGGTTGACACTAGAGATGGTTTGGCACCAGCCTCGAGTTTTATTTGTTCCAGCTCACTCTATCCCTTTGATTTGTCCGCGACGGACCATCACCACCATTCATGATATTGCCTTTAAAAAGGAAGAGGCTGTTTATACTGAACAGACTATTGATCGTGGCCGTCATTTCTTACGTTATTTAATTGTGTTTATTGTTAAGCATATATTATTTTTGGCTGGTAAAGGATTCAAGTATGATCCAACGGCTTATTTAGATTGGTCGACTCGTTATGCTTTGCGCCATGCTAAAAAGATTATTACGGTTTCTCATAACACCAAAAAAGAGATTGTGGAGGTCTATAAAACTAATCCTGACAAGATTAAGGTTATTCATAATGGTTATGATGATTCATTCTTTAAAAAGATTGCAGATCGCCGGGAAGTGGCTCAGGTCTTGGATCGTTATGGTTTGAATTTTCCTTATTTACTTTCAGTGGGAAGGCTAGAAAAGAAAAAAAATATTCCAATGTTAATTGAAGCTTTAGCTCTTTTGAAAGAAAATAATCCGGAGATCAAAACTAAGTTGGTACTTATCGGCCATGCTGGATTTGGTTATGATGAAATTAAGTATATTATTGAAGAGTATAATTTAAACTCCGAGGTTATTATGTTGGGTTGGGTGGCCGAGGCTGATTTACCTGGGATATATAATGGCGCCTTAGCTTTTGTTTTCCCATCTCGCCATGAAGGTTTTGGTATCCCAGTCATGCAAGCTTTGGCTTGCGGTTTGCCGTCAGCTATTTCAGATATTCCAGTTTTGCGTGAAGTGGCCGAAGATTCTGTTCTTTATTTTGATAAGGACAGCAAGGAGGATATTGCTTTGAAATTAAAAGTTATTTTAACTGATGAAAATTTACGAACTAAATTAGCTCAAAGTGGTTTGAAGCGAGCACAGCAATTTAGTTGGAGAAAATGTGCTGAGGAGACATTAAAAGAAATTAAGGGTTTATAAAAATTTATTATTATTTTGATTGAATGCCATTCTTTGGGGCATTCTTTTTAATTTGCCTTTATCTGGTGGTATATGTTAAAATGAGAGATATGTTTAAAAAAATCAGTCAAATTTTAATATTTTTGTTATTATTAGCCGTTCCATCTCAAATGGCTAGAGCTTCTTTTTTTCCTAATGACCCTTATTATTATAATCAATGGTATTTGGAGAAGATTAAGGCTAATGAAACTTGGGAGAAAATTAATTCTAGTCCTAATATTATAATTGCCATTATTGATTCTGGTATTCAGGTTAGTCACCCTGATTTGGCTGGTAATATTTTTGTTAATAAAAATGAGATTGCGGGCAATGGTATCGATGATGATCATAATGGTTTTATTGATGATGTGAGCGGTTGGGATTTTGTAACTAATATTCCTGATCCATCACCTAAATTTTCTGCTAGTTTTAATAACTCTGGTGTTTCTCATGGAACGATGGTGGCCGGTATTATTGGTGCTGTTGGTAATAATAGTTTTGGTGTAGCTGGGGTAACTTGGAAATCAAAAATTATGCCATTAAAGGCGTTAGATGATAGTGGCAATGGCCGGATGGGCGATGTAATTAGGGCCATTGATTATGCTACTAATAATGGTGCTGATATTATTAATCTTAGTTTTACCGGTCAAAGCTATAGCGATGGTTTAAAAGAAGCTTTAGAGAGGGCTCACCGCGCCGGGGTTATAGTGGTGGCGGCCGCCGGTAATGATCAGAGTGAAAATCATGGCGTTAATATTGATAAGACTCCATTTTATCCGGCTTGTTATGATGGTGATAATGGTGAAAATTTAGTAATTGGAGTGGCGGCGACTGATACCATGGACCAAAAGGCGATTTTTTCTAGTTATGGTTCAAATTGCATTGATATTTCCGCTCCTGGTGTTAGCTTCTTTGGTGCAGTTTTTTATAATCCAGTAGCTGGCGACGAATATAGTCAATATTTTGATGGCTATTGGTCGGGAACATCAATGGCAACGCCACTGGTAACCGGAACCTTAGCTTTAATCAAAGAGGCTAATCCAAATTTAAGTCGAGATGAAATTACTAATATTCTGTTGCGTAGCACTGATAATATTAATAGTTCTAACCCTAATTATATTGGTAAATTAGGTGTTGGTCGTTTGAATATGTTTGGAGCGGTTAATTGGGCCAAGGAAAGATTAAATGACTATTCTGGACGTCTATTGGTATCTCCGTATGTGGCTGATTATTTTTCTCAAGTCAAGAATACTGAGAATCACCAAAACAAGATTCAGATTGTCACACCTTCTGGTGGCCTGTCAAAAGAATTTTTGTCGGATAATAATAAATATAAAGAAGGGTTGAATTTTGCCAGTGGCGATGTTGATGGTAATGGTAGCTCGGAAATTGTGGTTGCTAATGGCTTCGGTGGTCAACCAATGGTTCGTATTTTTGATGTTAAAGGAAAATTGAAGAGTCAGTTTTTAGCCTATGATGTTAAATTAAAATCTGGAGTTAATATTTCCGTTGGTGATGTTGATGGAGATTCTAAAAATGAGATTATTACTTCTTCTGGTTTTGGTTCTGAACCACTAATCAAGATCTTTGATTATCGCGGAAAATTGAAAAAGCAGTTTTTAGCTTATGATCAAAAGTTCAAGGGCGGAGTTAATGTGGCCGTAGGTGATGTGAGCGGTGATGGTTTAGCTGATATTGTTGTTGCCCCAGGATTTGGTGGCGGGCCACATGTCCGAATCTTTAGCGGACAGGGAAAATTAAAGAGTCAGTTTATGGTCTATGATCAAAAGTTTAAGGGTGGAGTTAATGTCACTGTAGCTAATATTGATGGTCGGTTTGAACATAGTAAATTTGAAATTATTGTGGCTCCAATGGAAGGGTCTGGACCACTAGTGAAGATTTTTGATAATTATGGTCAATTAAAAAAGAAGTTTTATGCTTATGATGAGAAATTTAAGAATGGAGTCAGTTTAGCTTCTGGCGATATCAATAATGATGGTTTGGCTGAGATTATTACTGGTGCTGGTCCGGGAGGAGCGCCTCATGTTCGGGTTTTTTCTCCGGACGGGGAGATTTTAGAGTCTTTCTATGCCTATTCTGATAGTTTTAGTAAAGGAGTTAGCGTGGGCTTTATTTTAATGGATAATTAGGTTATAATTATTTTATAATACATAAATTTATGCCAAAAGTTATATTTGATAAGCGCAATGTGCTCGTAACGGGTGGAGCTGGATTTATCGGCTCTCATTTATGTGATGAGTTGGTGAAGGAGTGTAAGGTTATCTGTTTGGATAATTTTATTACTAGCTCAGCTGCTAATATTGAACACTTGCTCCCTAATCCTAATTTCGTTTTCATTAATCATGACATTAGCCAACCATTAGACTTGGAAAGTTTGCCGGAATTAAAGAAATTTAAAATTAATTTTCAGGGTATCCAGGAAATCTATCATTTAGCCTGTCCGACCTCACCACGTCATTTTGAGGAAAATTGTTATGCTACTCTAATGGCTAATTCTTTGGGTATTAAAAATGCATTAGATTTTGCTGTAAAATATGGTGCTAAGTTTTTGCATTTTTCTTCTTCGGTTGTTTATGGTCCACGGAATTTAAATGATAATATGGAGAAGATTAAAGAAGATTTTTTGGGTCGCTTAGATCATTTGTCACCCCGGAGTTGTTATGATGAGGGTAAAAGATTCGCTGAGACTATGGTGGCCGACTATCGCCGTTTATTTAATATTGATACTAAGATAATGCGTATCTTTCGTACTTATGGGCCAAGAATGCCTTTGAATGACGATCAGATGATCCCTGACTTTATCAGTGACGCTTTGAATAATGAAGATTTGGTAGTTTTAGGTGATGAGAATTTTTCTTCTTCTTTCTGTTATGTTTCTGATGCCATTGATGCTGCTTTCAAATTAATTAATTCACCACTAACTGGCCCGGTTAATGTTGGGTCCGATGAAGATGTTAAAGTGGCTGATGTTTGTCGTTTGATTATTGAAGAGACCGGCGCGACTAATTCCAAGGTGGTATTCAGAGAGCGAAATTTGTTTATGACTGAATTACCTTTGCCTGATATTTTTCAAGCCAAGAACGATCTCGGTTGGATGCCAGTTGTGACTCTCAAAAATGGACTTAAAAAAACCATTTTTGATCTGCAGGCTAAAAAACAGGTCAGGGGATTTGGGTTTAATGGATAATATAACTAGATTTTATTTAAAATAAAAAAACACCAGATTATCTGGTGTTTTTTGTTAGAGAGATAATCTCTGCGGCATAATTATCTGGTGGCAACGGCTTCTTGGGGAAGTCTTGGCTTAGTCTTTCATAATTATCAGTAAAGTATTGAATTTTCTGGATTAAATCATCGGCATCACCCGGCTTGAATAATAGTCCGCCATATTCGTTTATCAATTCGGCTATTCCAGCTAAGTTTGATCCGATAGCTGGTAGTTTTGATCCGATTGCTTCATAGATGACTGTCGGGGAATTTTCATAACAGAGAGAGGGGACAATTAGGGCACTTGATTTTAGCATTAATTCTTGAATCTGATTATTTTCTAGTCTGCCTAAAAAAGTAATATTCTGGTGAGCAATTTTTTTGGCTTCCATTAAATAATCTCCGTCTCCGACTATGGTTAGCTTTAGTTCTGGCAGTTTATTAAAAGCTTCAATTAGAATATCAGATCCTTTAGCTTTAGAGACTAGTCCGACAGCCAAGAAGCTATTTTTATCTCGGTTTGAAGTATCAACTGAGTGATTGGTTTTAATCGGATTGGGGATGACTTTTGTGCGTGAGACAGGGAAGAATCCTCTTCGCTGGTGGAGCTCTAGGAGCCAATTAGAGGGGCAGATAATCACTTCCGGGGAGCCCATTAGGTCTTTAGTTAATTGTTGATATTTTTTGGCTAAAGGAGAGTCAATAATTTTTTCTTGTTGATAGAACATCAGCCCGGAAGGGTGGAGTAATTGAATATCGTGGATGATGTGGATTTGTTTTATCTTTTGTTTTTTAAATAATCTTGGTAATTTAAGCCCTAACCCCATGAGATTATTGGTGATAATTAGGTCGGGTTTTCTCTGGTTGATTATTTTTTTAACTTGATTCCTTTTTTGAAAGTTAAAGAGATTATTAATTTGCCAGAATAATCTTAGGGGAAGAGGCATCTTGTTCAGGTGATAATATTTTGATTTTAGATAATAGATATTATTTTCGGAGTATGATTTTTCGGGAGAGGTAGTAATCACAAAAACTTCATGACCCAATTTTTCTAGGTCTGAAACTAAAATGCTGGTGACAACTTCAGCGCCACCGCGATGATATGGGGGATAGAGACTATTCAATACTCCGATTTTCATAATTAATTAAATAATTGATTGAGACTTTTTTCGGTTATTTCTAAATCATATTTTTCTTCCGCTAATTCACGCGCCCTTAAACGCATCATTTCTCTTAAATCATTATCTTGCAAAATAATCTCTAGCTTCTCGGCCAGGTCATTAACATTATTTGGTTCAATCACAAAACCTTGTTTCCTGTTTTCAAAAACACTTCTGACCCCCGGAAGATTGGAGGCAATAACTGGAGTTCCGCAAGACAAGGCTTCAACCAAAACAATGCCAAAGGCTTCATTAGAATTAATGGAGGGTAGAACTAAAACTGAGGCTGATTGGAAAGCTTCAACCAATTTGTGGGAGCTAAGTTTGCCGGGGAAGAAAGTTTTTTCCCCGATCTTTAATTCCTCAGCTAGTGCTTGATAACCTTCTTTTAGATTACCTTCACCGCCAATTATTAGTTGCCAATTATGACTAGCCAATTTAGCGCAGGCTCTAATTAGATTATCAACTCCTTTAAAATAATGAGCTTGGTCTAGGCCACCGACAAATAGTATGGTTTTTAGATTTTGGTCGTGTGGATGATTGGGGCAGAAAACTTTAGTATCAACGCCGAAGGGAATTTCTTTAAATTTATCCGGATACTTATTGTATATATCTTTGATTTGACTGTTCTTGATATAATCAAGGCTGGAGCAGACAATCTGGTCAGCTTGCTTTAATAACCATGGTCTAATTAGAAGTGATGGTAGGCTTAATAATCTGGTTAGGGGTTTAAGGCCCAGGACATCCATGTGGTAATAGATTATTAATTTTCTCTGAGGATGAAAGCGCTTGAATAACCAAATTATCTCAGCCGTACCAAAAAAAGGATAATGTAAGAAGATAGCGTCAAATTTGGACAATTTTTTGTAGAGGGCAGGGATAAAGGCGCCGTGGCCGACCTTGATTAGTGGCTTGATGCTTTCTGGGTGAAAATTGGTTACTTCGTGGCTTTTTTCTAGTAACTCGGTGAATTGCTTGGCGCTATTTCCAATACCACCGGCATAGGGCGGGTAAGTGCAGACTATTTGGGCTATTTTCATGGGGATAAGTTAATTTTTAGCTATTTTTATTATACATTATTATGTTCTTCTCTGGTATATTGACTAAATATGATAAATGTTGTATGATGTTTTTATTAAGCTGTTAATTAACAATTTCCATAAACCATAAAAAATAGGAGACCCATATAATGATGACCAGTAATAATGAAAAAACAAAAAAAGAAGAAGAAAGAAAAAAAATAAAGGAAGAATCTAAGGTTAACGTCAGAAAATGGTGGGAAAATTTTTATAGAACCTGCCTGAAAAGATCATTTGATTTTTCTGCGTTGGATATCTCAGACCGGTATAATCCGAATAAACATATTTGTTTGATTATTCCGAAGGGAATAATTGCTGACGAGGCCTGCAAAGTCCTCAAGATATTCTACAAAATCAACAATCACTCCCTGAAGGATCTCTCGGTCCTGAAAAATTACAGGGACACCAACAAGGATTACGCCGTTATTTTGAACAAGAACAATGTCGGCAAAGACCTGACTCTAATAGAAGGATTTATGCTTCTATGTTACTTAAAAAACCGCAGAGCAGTTCTGTCTGGCAACATCGTTTGTTCCGACTCAAAGAAAAACGGTGAAGGAGGTTTTTCTCCTGTTATCGTTTTTGATCCTGAGGAGGATGTTCTGCATATCGATTTGATGCTGGTACAATAATTCGTGCTAAAAAATAAAAAAAAGACTATCAATAAGATAGTCTTTTTAAATAGCAAAATTAATTTAATCACTATCTCTTAAACAGCGAATTGAAAAGCCGTAGGGATGAGGATAAAGGTCGCGATGAACGGTCGAAAGGCTATAATACAGGTCCCGAAGCCAAGCACTGGACCCGCTGACGGATGATGACCAAAAGTAGGCGCTTGCCGAATTGCTAAACGATCCATCAGGATTACGGGCGCCGGCTGGAAGAGCCGTAAAGCCAAATAAATTAGTGGCTCCAGTATTAGGTGATGACCAATGAGAAGTACCAGCCTCCTTTAATTTACCTCCGGCGCCAGCACAATCCCAAGTACCAGATCTAGAAGCGTTACAGGTGGCATCATTTAGATACTGATCTAAAGTATTTTGTTCGGCATCGGTTGGAATATGCCAACCAGTCGGACAAATACCTTGACTCCCGGCTGTTTCAGTGTATTGCATGGCTTCATCCCATTGATACATCGCTCCATAGGTAGTGCAATTAGCAACGTTATCACCATAACAATACTTCTCCAAGGAACTATTATTAGATTGGTTGCTAGCACCATTAACTCTAGTGCCAATATTTATATTCTGTTTCAGCCAGCATTGAGTGTTGATTTCCACAGTATCATAAACACAAAGATCGCCGGCGCCACAAGTATGATCGCCAATACTTGTAACGGTAACTTGGCTAGTACCACATAAGAAATCAGCGCATACTCCATTACTGCAACCTTGGCCAATCGGACAATTGATAGTCTGGCCGCAATAAGTACCACCTTGGCAAATAGCAGCTCCATTACAATGATTACAACAAGGAAAATCGATATTATCACAAGAGCAATCAGAGCCAGGAGTGCTCGTTGCTTCGCATTCTTCACAAACCGGACAACCAGCATCTTCTGATCCAGGATTGAGATAAGTTATACCATAGGGATTAGCATTATTAACTCCAGCGGTTAGGGTCCCAGTGTTAACACCCAGGCAGAAGGTTAGAGAATATGATGAGCCATCGTTGGAAATATAAGTGAAGAGGTTTTCCGAGTCCGAACAACTTCCATCAGCTGGAGTAGGAGCTCCTGGAATATGAGCGAGATAGGTAGTAGTACCATAGGAAGAGGTCGAGAATATTTCTCCGCCAAGAGTAAACTCGGCTGTCAGAGGATATCTATTCTGATCGTTATAATATAACTCTAGTGCTGTTTGAATTTGTTTTATCTCACTAACTCTTTTAGCGTCCCGAGATTTAGATCTGGCATTGTTTAAGGCAATAACTGAGACAGTCGCTAAAAGACCAATGATGGCAATCACGACGAGAAGTTCAATGAGGGTAAAAGCCTTTTTAGGTTGAGGCATTGCTAATATTTTTTATTTTCTTAAAGCCACCTCTCGGGTGATATTGGTAATATCTTTTTCGATCTTTACCATCTTGAGACGCATCTTAAAAATAAAATAGAATAAAATCATGACGGCGATATAAAGCAGAAAATTAATACCGGATCCGGAGAATCCTAGGGCAGCGACTACTTTGTCGATTGTCTTTAAAAAAATAACGGCTAAAGCGGCTAGAATCCAAAAAATAAACCAGAAGATACTTTCATTCTTGGTGATTTGGTTCTTTTTCTTTTGATTTATTAATCTAGTTAAAAAGAAGACGATGATTAATAG
>Ga0172381_10005984_pt1 | contig 12247 bp, 13 predicted proteins | sample Leawel6488metaG_FD_119754 | JGI IMG/M metagenome (GOLD analysis project Ga0172381, IMG submission 119754) | Leachate microbial communities from a municipal landfill in Southern Ontario, Canada - Leachate well 64-88 metaG | ecosystem: Engineered > Solid waste > Landfill > Unclassified | place...
AAGCGCGTTCTGGTAAGCGTAATAGAAATAACGCGTACTAGTGCAGGAGGCGGGGAGAGAATCGGTCCCGACACCCAAGCTGGCGGCGGTAACAGTAGCAAGTGTTCCATTCTCATGCCAATACGCGTAAGCATTCTGGCGCATAACGCTTAATCCTATCACCGCTTCCACCTGGCGGCCTTTTTCCACCACTTTATTATATTGGTCAAGGCCTAAGGCGGCGAGGATAGCGACGATAATAATAACAATAATCAGTTCTATCAGGGTAAAGGACCTGGTTGAGCCGTGGAAGAGATTAAGCTTATTAGAAAAAGAAACCGCTACGGCAGATTTACTTGGATAATCCATGATAAAAATATTCTACCCAATACCGTCTGAGATGTCAAGTGATTCAAAATTCAATTACCAGGCTTAAGTTATACGCTTAAAATTGCTTTAGTTTACAGCTTAAATCTCTGGGCGACAATAAGTTCTGAAGGAAACGGTCCCTAATCTAGATGTACCTCGATGATATTAAGCTTATCTTTAGGCAGGCTAAGAATAACTTCTCTGGAAATAACTACTTTTTCTTTCTCTTCCACGGGAATCAATTCTGAATTCAGGCTAAAACGCCGGATACGGTATTTACCGGCATTTAAGCCCCGAGGATTAAAAAATATTATCTTTAGGCGCCGACCGCCAAAACTACGGGTAATGCTAATTTTATTCGTAGATCTAAATTGTTCCGCGGAAAGTCTTGGTTCGATCAGCAAATCACCGTTCTGCCCCTTAACCCCGAACGACTGAGTTAACAAAGTAAGCATAAACCAGCTTGCCGAGCCGGTAAGATAATTATACATACCCCGGCCGGAGCAATCAAAGTATTCCGGCAGACAGGGATAAATTTTACTTTTTTCGGTATTGGCGGCTAGCTTATACAAAGAACTCAAAACCTCCCAGCCTTCAGAAGAATAACCCTGATTATAGAGGGCATAAGCAAACATAACTACCATATGGCTAAAAACCGCGCCATTCTCTTTGTCGCCGTAAGAAAAAGAAAACGCCCGGCCTAAATCATACTGCTCGGTTTTAAAATCCGTATTTAAACGAATACCGCCCACGGAACGGTCATATAGATAGCGTCGGACATTCAAAAGTATGCCCTTAATCTGGGCAGCATTAGCAACTCCACCCATAATCGGAAAAACCTGCGAAGCTAAAGTCATCTGCATCAGGTTTCCTTTTCTGCCATCCACTCTCTGTTTACGGTTATCATAATATCCGTTAAAAAACCCCTCCTTTAACCACTCACTTTTTTGAATATACCTTTTCATCCAGAGGGCTTTTTTACTCAGCGAGGCTCTCAGCCTGGAGGCATCTAACCTCTCCTTTTTACCGGAAAGACAGTTTTGCGTCTGAGAAAAATATTTTTCCAGTATCTCATGCTTACGCCTGATATCCGAATAATCAAAATCAACCAACAGAATTTTCAGCTCTTCGGCTACTTCCAGCTCCTTGATCCCGGCTCGAGATAATAATTCCGACAAAATAAAAAGATTATTCGCATACATCGAGGAAAAAGCTACACTTTCACCATATTCCTTGGCCATATCCAGGCCATCATTCCAATCCGCGCCTTCCAGACGTATATGATTATGCGAGCCGACGTTATAAAACTGCACCAGATTCTGAATAAGCAAGTGTTCCCATACCGTACCCGAATAAATCCGGCCGGATTTTGTCTTAAGGCACCTGCCATATTCCGGGCTCCAGCGATAATCAATATCCCGGGCGCGATTTATCTGATGGTTCCTAAAATAAGTAGCCGGCTCCGATAAAATCCCAAAATCCGCGGTCTCATGAAGATATAAATCCAGGGTAATCAAAGGCCAAATTCCATGATCCATCCATACCCGACTGATATTGTTGCGGTCAGCGATAAACTCTCCGGGATTTTTGCCGATAATCGTCGCGTTTGAGCCATCGATCTTGACCCCGCAGAAATTATTGATTAAAAGCGAACGCACATCCAACGGGTTATTTAGAATGAGCCCCAGACAATCCTGCCAAAGGTCGCGCCAACCCCGGCCGCCTTTACCATAATCGAAATCCGGCAGGAAAGAACAGCCGAATATTTTTCTCAACAAAGGCTGAATACTTACCCAACGCAGCCAATTATCAAAATGCTTACTTCCGCTTTTAACTTCAATTAACCCGGATTGCGCCTGCCAAAAATCCCGGGTTTCTTCAAAATGTTTATTTAATTTCGCTTCCGGGCTGAACGCGCCAACCAAAGAAGCTAAGTCACAATCCCCTTTGGCAATCCCCATGATTATAGTATAGGTTGTTTGGGCCCCGGGAGAGAGATTAATCTTGGGAAAACGCATCGCCCCCATCGGTTCTCTACCCTGGAAGGAATCTTTAGAGGGCAGCCTGTTTTCAAAAACAGCCTCCGGAAATTCCAAGTCCCCGGAGTCTCCGCAAAAAATCTCCTGCGTAGGATAAATATATTGAGGGCCTTTCGATTTTTGGTCAAAAGCGGCCAGATAATAAACCGTGCCATTCCTCCGATGCCCGGATTCATCAAAAAGCAGCGTCGGCTTGATCTTGAGGCCGTATTTTTCTTTTTTAATCCGGGTTAGAAGTGAAGTTACATGACGATGATCGCGAAGATTATCGGCGGAACGGGCGTATAAAGGTATCGCCGCGTAAGGAATAAAACTGATCTTGTTTTTGCTGATATTAGTAAGCCTGACCTGCATAATCTCGAAAGAACCCGGAGCAATCGGGACAAAAGATAAAATTTCGGATTTCAAACCGATTTTTTTATTTTTACGGCTAATCCGTTGCCAAAGCTGTCCGGCTTCTAAACTGAATTCGTCTTGCGCGATCTGTTGGGCATCTTTGGAAACTCCCGCGGCGGACCAAACCTTGTTTTTATCGATGTAAATCCAAAAATTTCTGGAAGACTTGGACAAGGAAAGAGCAATCCGGCTGGCCGGTTCGAGTAAGAAAGTATTCTGGCTGGTTTTTATATCTCCGCGCAGATCCGCGGTAACCGAGGACATCAATGATTCATTACAAAGCGGCAAATAAAGACTTCTAATCTTATGCGCGGAAAAAGAATTAAAACTTCCTGAATCGTCGGTAAAGTTGTATAGGTTTGTTTCCATTAGAACTTATAAACTAACCCGAAACGCCATCCGGATGAGCAGGCGCCTGGGGATCCTTGAGCTTGGCCAGTTTCTTGTTTAATCTTAATAATCTTTTCTCTTCTTGTTTCTTCTTTCTCGCCTGTTCTTTAATGTTCTTTTGAAACGAATAATTCACGATTGCCATAATCTCCCCCTGTATTTGAAACTTATGATTGAATTCCCTAGAGGATAAATCATCTCCGCCCAGAGATTTTTCAATCCGGGCTAAAGATAATTAATTCTCTCTTTGAGAGGCCTTCTTCAGGGATTTAATAAAATCATCGCTAAACTTAAGCCCCAGGGACTCGGCCATATGCACATCCTGCCAGCATTTCTCATATTCAGCCTTATGAAAATAAGCGATTGCCCGGTTATAGTAGGCTCCGGCATTCTTCGGAGACTCCTTAATCGTCTGGCTAAACACGGCAATAACGCTATCCATTTCCGCCTGATCGACGACTACCGGCTTATTAACCGTAGCCTGGGGTCTCACCGTGGCGCAACCCATTATCCCGATACAAAATAATAAAATTATTTTTTTCATCTTATTCTCCTTTTTTCAAACTCCGATAAAAGATTAAAAACAAAAGCCGTGCGCCGAACTTCATAAAAATTAAAGCCTCCGGCTGATCCGGCTGCATTTTCTTTTTACCTAAACCGAATGTTTACATTATATCACTTTTTAAAATCCGTTTAAGTTATTTCTTCCTCTCCATCGAAAAGATTCTACTCTTAAACGAAAATGCCTTAAAACCAAAGCTGAGTTAAACTCAAAAGCTTCATTCAGAGGGCTTATCCCCGGGATCATCTCCTATTTGATATTGGGATTTTAACAAAGGATACTCTACGATAACCTCTCCTTGGCCGGCGGAAGAAGCCTTAACCATCCTGCCGGTGCGCAAATCGAAATAATCCCGGCCATAAATTTGTTTATAGCGATTGTCTAGGGCGAATAAATATAAACCCACGCCGCAAACGATCAAAAAAATAATAATAAATGAGATAATACTTTTTAATTTCATAAATTAATTTGAACTTTGTTATTCCAAATAAAGAGGCGCGAATTAACCTTCCGGTATATTACCGCCTCTTCCATCCTTCTGCCGGACAGATTTATTTATTAGTAATCTTAAAACCAGCAGGCATAGAAGTAGCGGCGTTTTCTATACACAAACTAGCGTTGTTTATTCCTTTTGTTATTTCAGTGGCTAAGTCTATCTGTTCAAATTTATTCCCGATATCAGTTGTTTCGATCTGTATTTTCAGGAACTTGTTGAGAATAACACAGGTGACTAAGAGCATAATTATAAGCATAAGGATATTCTTTATATCCTTCTTCTCCCAGCCAAAAGACTTGAGGTAATTAATAAGCTTCTTCATTTTCCCTCCTTTGTAAAGCGGATTCGGGGATTTATTTAACTTGCCTCCAATATTAATTATAACCCCAGGACAAACATAAAACAACAAAAAACCCGCCTTTTCAAGCGGGTTTCTGTATTAATTGCGGGGGCCCGATTTGAACGGACGACCTCAAGGTTATGCTTACTACTTCAGCTTACGCTGCTCCACCTTCGTGGATTCGTAGTCTGGACTATATCTTAACCCACCGATATCTTACCGGCGGGTTCCTGCCGTCTAGTCTCTACACCTTCCCGTCTAAATGTCGACGGTATTGGCTCGGTATTACCTTGCAAATAAAGGCTTCACCGAATTTGACAGGTTATCCTTCAACCGTTACCGGCTGAAGAGCCCATCGGATAACAAATCCCAACGTTGCCGATAATCGGCTGACCTGGGTTTACGTTGCCTTTTTGTTGATTCTATCAATGTTACCGTACTACCATAGTTAGAAAAAACTGTTACCGGCATAACGTAAAACACCCTAAATCAGCCAGATAAATAATTGCGAAATAAAATCATCCGCAGAATAACGTTTTCTTAACATACGCCGGCGATTTGTCTTAGTCCTACGGCCATCAACAATATAACAATTATCTTTGGCATTAAACCAAGCACTCTTCACCTGTATGCGCAACAACCTGCCTCCAAGATCCACTCCTAAATCATAAGCGAGTCGATCTCCTACAGGTCGCAACACCTTAAAGCCTCTTTTAAGAAGCTCCGTTATTACGGCTGATTCCGCAATATCTGCTTTGAGTTTTGTATCCATTTGAGCCTTGCGAGCTACCAGGCTGCTCCACCCCGCGAAACTTTTTAAAGAACAAATATATTATATCACTTATATTGGTATAAAAAAACCTTTTATTACCAAAACCTGTTTTCCTGTTTCTTGCCTGAGAAAATCTTAACCGGGATCTCTCCTTTTCTTACCACGCCCATCTTATCCCGGGCGAGCTTTTCCTGGTAAAGCGGGTCATTCTGCACCCTCCGGAGTTCTTCTTGTAAAAGAGAATTCTCGATCGCGATCCGACGGAAATTCTCTTCCAGCTGACGGTTTTTGACTCTGGATTCCTTCAGCTTAATATAACCCGGCAGAAATAAAATCAAGAGTAAAACTGCCAGGCTAAAGAGCCATAACGACTTTCTTAACACGGAGAGCATTTATTTCTTCCGGCTTTGGCTAATTGGAAACCAAACCACTGCCTTTTGTCTTACAAGTTTTCCCCGCATAAACCGCTTTTTTACCTAATTCTTCTTGGATCCTGAGCAACTCGTTATATTTACAAATTCTATCGGTCCGCGACAGGGAACCGGTTTTAATCTGTCCTACCCCGCTAGCCACCGCCAAATGCGCGATGGTCGTATCCTCAGTCTCGCCTGAACGATGCGAGATAATCGCCTTATATTTGTTCTTTTTAGCGATGGCGATGGCTTCCAAAGTCTCGGAGAGCGAACCAATCTGATTGACTTTAATCAGTATAGCATTGCCTATTTTTTCTGCAATCCCTTTTTTGAATATCTTAGGATTAGTGACAAAAATATCGTCACCGACTAATTGCACTTTACCGCCGATGCGCTTGGTCATCTCCTGCCAACCGCTCCAATCATGCTCCGAAAGACCATCCTCAATCGATAAAATCGGGTAACGTCCAAGCCAACCTTCATAAATAGCAATCAAGTCCGCCGAGCTCTTAAGGGAACCTTCGAAATTATATTGACCGTCTTTACAAAAAGAACTAGCCGCGCAATCTAAAGCCAAAAAAACATCCTCCCCGGGCCGATATCCGGCGGCTTTGATCGCCTCGATAATTAATCCCAAAGCTTCTTCATTAGAACCGAGATTAGGGGCAAAACCACCTTCATCGCCAACCGACGTGGAGAGCTTCTTGGATTTAAGTATTGATTTTAGTTTATGAAAAACTTCGGTGGCCATACGTAAAGCTTCCGAAAAAGTAGACGCGCCGGCCGGCATAATCATAAACTCCTGGATATCTAAATTATTATCCGCGTGCATACCGCCGTTTAAAATATTCATTAACGGGACAGGTAAGATCTTTGCTTTATCTTTTCCTAAAAATTTATAAAGTGGCTCTTTCTTAGAAAGTGCCGCGGCCTTAGCTACCGCCATCGAAACCCCTAAAATAGCATTCGCCCCAAGCCGGGATTTGAATTCTGTCCCATCCAGCTTAATTAAAAGTTTGTCGATTTTAACAAAATCCGCTGTCTGGCCTTTAATCGCGGAATTAATGATAGTATTGACATTAGCTACCGCTTTTAAAACCCCTTTGCCGGAATACTTAGACGGATCATTGTCCCGTAACTCCAAGGCTTCATTATCCCCGGTAGAAGCACCCGAAGGAACCGCCGCCCGGCCCAGGATACCGTTAGTTAAAAGACAATCTACTTCTACCGTGGGATTACCACGTGAATCTAATATCTGACGCGCAAAGACCCGTTTTATCTTAGCCATCTTAATCTCCTTTTAGTAAACCGCCACCGACCGTAGCAGGCGAATCAATCCCAAAGACTTAAAAGCATTAATTTCCAGCTTTTAAACGCGGGATTTATCCGATTTAGTTTAATATATTATTGGATAACTTAATAATTATACACACAAAAGAATCTAAGTCAAGGAAGAAAAGAATTGACTTGAAGTTATGGATGTGTTATTTTCTATGTATTCAAATATTTATCAAACCAGAGGACGGAATCAAAATGAATTGGAAAAAAATCAAATTTTACGCAAAACTGCACTGGCTAAAAGCGCTACTAATCAGCTTTCTCATCATTTTAAGCGTATCCCTGGTTTTCTTAATCATCATCGGCATGCGCGCCTGGAACGAATCTGAATCCTATCTCAGGCAGTCCCAGCTGGCAATGATCCCCCTGCAATTATATCTTCAAATCATCATGGCGCTGATCTTCGGTTTTGTCTATACCTACTTAATGTATTGGCTTTATTTTAAACGCGGGGCCTCATCTTTCTCCCAAACCAGCAAGAAATCTGTTTCCGGAGGAGATATTGGAATTACCTGGGCGGATGTCATCGGAATGGACGAAGCCAAACAAGAAGCCCTGGAAATCGTCAGACTAATTACCGACCGAGCCAGTCTCCAGCGTATCGGCGGCAAGATCCTTAAAGGTATTCTCATGCTCGGGCCTCCGGGCTGCGGAAAAACTTATCTGGCCAAAGCCATCGCCACAGAGGCTAAACTCCCTTTTATCTCTATGTCCGGTTCGGAATTCGTAGAGATGTTTGTCGGAGTAGGCGCCGGGCGAGTGCGTTCTCTTTTTAAAAGGGCGCAGCAACTGGCGGAGTTAGAAGGCGGCTGTATCATTTTTATCGATGAAATCGACGCGGTAGGCGCACAGCGCTCGATGGATCGTGGATTCGGAGGGAGCACCGAACACAACACCACCTTAAACCAATTACTGGTCGAGATGGATGGCCTAAAAGATAAAGACTACAATATTGTTTTAATCGGAGCGACTAACGCTCCGGAAACCTATCTTGACCCGGCCTTACTCCGGCCGGGAAGATTCGACCGTAAAGTAATCGTGGATAAACCGAATCTGGAAGACCGGCAAAAACTTTTTTCCTATTATCTTACCAAGGTCAAATACAACCCGGCGGATGTAAAGATCGACCGATTAGCCAGAATTACCGTAGGACAAAGCCCAGCTGACATTTCAAATATCGTACGCGAAGCCGCGCTAATTGCTGTGCGTAATCAAAGTACTTCTATCTCCATGAAAGAAATCGACGAAGCGCGTGAAAGAATCGCCCTGGGTATAAAACGCCGGGTAAAATTAAGCGATAAAGAGAAATTGCAGACGGCTTATCATGAAAGCGGACACGCGATCATTACTTACTTACTTGCCCCTTCTAAGGATGTTTTTAAAATTACGATTACCCCGCGCGGCCCGACCGGAGGAGCAACCTGGATTCCGGAGAGAGAAGATACTTTTATCGAAGATTCCAACAATATCCTCAGTAAGATCAAAATCAGCCTGGGGTCATACGCGGCCGAAAAAATTAAATTTAACGCCACTACCAGCGGCGTCTACGGTGATTTTTCAAGCGCTATGCACAATGCCCACCAAATGGTTTGGGTTTGCGGTATGGGCAAAAGCGGATTTCTGGGGAACTGGGAAATTGTCGACAAAATCTCCGAAGATGTTAAAGCCAAGCTTGATGCTGATGTTCAGGATATACTTAATACTTGCCTGATCGAAGTAACCGCATTATTAAAAAAAGAAGAGCCGCTAATGGACCGTCTGGCCCAGGAGCTGGTCACTAAGAGCGAACTTAACTATGACGAAATTGAATCGATCTTCAAAGAATTTGGCAAAACTCGTCCTTAAGCTCCTCCCTCTCATCTTATTCTTATCCGCTTGCAACTCCTCGGTAAATCCCTCATTCTTAAGAGAAAATATAACCCAGGCAGTAAAAGATATCTGCAAGAAAGAGTATAAACTTGACGTTTATCCCCGGCTTACCGAAAACACTCTTTGGGTATATTTACCGCTAGAAAATATCATCTCTAAACCGGAGAAACCGGAAAAATACATCGAAAGATTCTTGCTTGAAGACAAAAAGAATTCCTTGAACGAAAAGATCCTAAAAGTTAATTATCTTATCCGGCCGACTACGGAAAAAGAGAAACAACAGGAAATGATTTTGAACAAGTCGGTGAATGAAAAAATCTTTAATGTCCTGCAAGTCATCCGCAGAGTGCTTTTCAGTATGGGCAGCTCTAAAAAAGATATTCCTCAGTTCTTCTGCATTGTTACCGCCGATACCCAAAACGGATTTGAGATAAAACAGTCTTTCTATTACCCGGATTTAAAGAAACTTTCTTACAGTTTTATTTCCCAAACCGAATACCAGCACCGTATTCTCCAAGACACAGTTGTCTCTCCCGAGATTATCGGCGATAAAAGCGGTAATCACTTAAAATACAATAATATTACCTTGGAAGAATTCATCGCTGACCAAATCCAAAGCCGGATCAAGTTGAAATTCCAGAAACCGGAAGTTGCCGCTGGAGTAAATATCGATAAAGAAATCCTAAAGATCATCGCCTATACCCTGGATGCCTATCAATTTAAAGATTTTATATTCTTGGAAATGGACAACCTGGATACCGGCAAAAAAATCACTCTGAACCAAAAATCAATTTCGGCCAGCCTAAAAGAATAACGATTATTTGTTTCTTATCTGGGAAGATTTTTTGGAAAACCCGCTGCCTGAAGAAAATTCAACCTTACCGCTCAGTAACAACTGGATTGCCCGGGGATAAAGTTTGTGCTCTAAACGATGGATTTTTCTTTCTAAAGAAACCAGGGTATCCTTACGGCTGACTTTTATTCTTTGCTGCAGAATAACCGGACCGTGATCGACTTCTTCATCAACAAAATGCACGGTAACCCCCGTAACGTCAACTTTCCGATCGAAGGCGTCTTTTATGGCGTGGGCGCCTTTAAAAGCTGGAAGTAATGATGGGTGGATATTAATAATCCGATGGCGGTAGCGCCGGACAAATCTTGGGCTCAAAAGACGCATAAAACCCGCTAAAGCAATCAATCCTATCTTATATTCTTTTAATTTCCGGAGGATCGCCGCTTCAAAATCAATCCGGCTGAAAAAATCCCGGCGGTCGATTAAAACTACCCGCACCCCAGCGCTCTGAGCACGCCTAATTACCTTGGCTTGCGGCTGGTCGCAGAATAAGATCTTTAAATCAACCTTAATCCTGCCTTCTTTTACAGCCCTGAGGATCGCTGAAAAATTACTCCCTCTTCCGGAAGCAAAAATAGCTAAATTCACCCCGCACCTTCCTGCCTGCCGAAAGGCAGGCTTTCTTATTTAGTTTACTCTCTAACCCTAATACTTTTAGACGGGCAGACCTTAACACACTCCCGGCAGGAAGTACACTTATGGTAGTCAATCACCGCCAGGTTATCGATTACATGTATGGCATCGAATTTACAGGTCTTCTCGCAGAGCTTACAAGAGATGCAGCCTACCGCGCAAACATTTTTGACATCCTTGCCGAAATCATGTGAACTACAAGCCACAAAAACAGGATGAGTTACGGAAACCAAAGAGAATAATTTTTTTGGGCAGACTAAAACACACCGGTTACATGAACGACATTTAGCTTTATCCACTACCGGTAAGGCTTCAGCAGACATTGTAATTGCCCCGAACGGACAAGCCTTAACACAGGTACCAAAACCTAAACAAGCAAAGACACAACTCTTCTGCCCCCCCAAAACTAAATTCGCGGTGATACAATCATTAACTCCATCATACAAATATTTATCTTTAACTCTTAAACCGCCATTACAATGCAGGGTAGCCACCTTCTTATCCTGTTTATTCAAAGCCAGCCCTAAAATACCGGCGATCTTTTCTTTAGACTCATCACTACAAACCCGGCAGCTATCAACTACGCTTTTACCACTGATAAGGCTCTCGGCAAAACCAAAACAACCGGGATTCCCGCATGCACCGCAATTTGCCCCGGGGAGCAAATGCTGCACCTGCTCTAATTTCGGATCAGTCTCAACCGCCAGCTTCCGGGAAGCAAAAGCCAAACCCACGCCGAAAGCTAAACCCAAAATCCCTAAAATCAAAATCGCGATTAAAATTTCCATATTTTTAGAATTTGAACCCGTTAAATCCCATAAAACTTAAACTTAAGACCGAAGCGATAACAAAAGCCAGAGGAAAATCCTTAAACGACTTAGGAGTATTACAAAGCTCAAGCCTTTCCCGAATACCGGACATTAAAAGCATGGCCAGAGTATAGCCTAATCCCACGCAAATCCCCTGAAAAACAGAATAATAGAAGCTACCTTCTACCGCCTTACCGTTTACAAAGAACATATCGATATTCAATACCGCTACACCTAATACCGCGCAATTAACGGTAATCAAAGGAAGATATATTCCGAAAGCCCGGTATAACTGAGGATTTACTTTTTTAATTACCATCTCCACCAACTGCACGAAAGTAGCAATCACCAGAATGAACGAAATTGTACGCAGGTAAGTTAAATTAAACGGCATCAGCAGAAAACGATAGACAAACCAGGTAATAATCGATGAGCTCACGATCACAAACATCACCGCCGAACTCATGGCTAATGCCGGCTTGGTTTCTTTGGAAATAGCGATAAATGAACACAGTCCCAGAAAACGCGAAAGGATGACGTTGTAGACAAATACCGCCGAGATAAAAATGGTTAAAAAATCTTGGAGATTCACCCTACACCTTCCTGCCTGCCGGCAGGCAGGCTTTCTTATTGAATCTATTAAAATTTATGACTTGAATCATGTTTTCCTGCTTTTTAAAAAATTAAATAAACCTAAAAGAAGCCCGATAACCAATAAAGCCCCTGAAGGCATCCCAAAAACAAAAACCGGCTCAAACCCTTTAATCAAGGCGTATCCTAAGATCCGGCCGGTTCCTAAAAATTCCCGGATCGCCGAAATTAGAATAAGCGCCAGAGTAAAGCCTACCCCCATTCCCAAACCATCAAAGAATGAACGGCTTAAATTATTCTTGCAGGCAAATGCCTCCGCGCGGCCCAAAACTATACAGTTAACAACAATAAGCGGCACGTAAATACCTAAAGCACGATCCAATACCGGACTGTAGGCT
>Ga0172381_10005985_pt1 | contig 12246 bp, 16 predicted proteins | sample Leawel6488metaG_FD_119754 | JGI IMG/M metagenome (GOLD analysis project Ga0172381, IMG submission 119754) | Leachate microbial communities from a municipal landfill in Southern Ontario, Canada - Leachate well 64-88 metaG | ecosystem: Engineered > Solid waste > Landfill > Unclassified | place...
ATAAGTTTACCCTGTTAGAAATTTTTTGCAAGATCTTGAAAAATTATAATAATGTTGTACTAAATTTTTGCAACAAAAAAGTCGTTGGCATCCATTCCAACGACCCACTCCCGCTCACAAGGGAGCCTGCTTAAATATTGATCCCAGGTTCGCTTTTCAGTGGATAGCGAACAACTAGTAATATCTGAAGCCCCAGCCATAAAACTGCACCTCGTAATCTGTACCGTCGATATTGGCGAGAATCGGCTTCTTTTGCAAAGACTCGTATAGTGCTCTCAACATTTGAAATGCGAAATCTTCGGTCAGTGGCTGACCTGGAAGCCAAAGGTAAACCTCGCCATTGTTGAATCCGGCCTGCCCATAAGGACAAATCGCCACCTGAAGAACCCCTTCCAGAGCGGCTGCTGGAGGCGAATCATTGTCCGGAAATTGGGCAACAAAAACATCAAGGAATCTTGCCGATAACTGGCGCATTATATCTTGACGCACAGAGTCGCCCTTGCCACTGCCCATTCTATCCAGACCTAACTGGTGTAAATGGCAAAGCGGATCAAAGTTCAGAAAAAATGATGTGCCAAGATGCTTTCGTCGACGCTCTACCTCTTTTACAACCGATTCGCGACGTACCAACTCCGGGTCGTAGTCGGGATTAGGCCCGACCATTTCACCATCCAAAATCAACGGTTTGCGAGGATCTCGCTCCTCAGGAGTTGTATAACATTCTCTCTCTAGCCACTCTGCTATTTTTTGTTCGTCACACATTTCAGTGTTTCCTTATTGACAAAGACCGAAACGCTCTGGCGCGTGCCAGAAAATACGTTGATTTTAATATTATCCTCTTTATGGCTCTTGTCAACCGTAACTGTACATTATAATCAGGTTAGTAACACTTTTTATACAAACCACAGATAGTTGTATTCGTCATTGCGAGGAGCTTCGGGCGACGAAGCAATCTCAAAGATTGTAAGGCTTACCAAGTGTGAGATTGCTTCGTCGGCTGTGGCCTCCTCGCAATGACGGGATGTGTCGCACAATAAAAAACACTTGCGAAAAAGCGTGCTTTAAAAAAATAAAATCTTTATATCGGCTATAATATTTCTATAATCTTGTTTCGCGAGGAATAGCCTGAGACTATTTTAACTCTAGCTGAGGCTGTTTTAAAATAAACAGCCAAGGCATTTCTGATGGCTTCGTTTGCTTTACCTTTTTCTGGCGGCTCTTTTACCGATACAACAAAGTTGTTGTCGTCTATTTTTTCTACTTTTTCTTCCCTAGAACTTGGTTTTGCTTTTACGTTTATTTTCATGTAAGTACTTTAAATAACGGCAGCGTCGCCTTTTCCGATCAGCATTACTTCTCGGTCTTGAACTAGAACTGCTTGCTCATCGGTTATAATTTTCAATTTTCTTCTTTGCCATTTAAAAGGGAGTTTCTTTTTAATTATTGCATCGTACTCTGCCTGGTAATGCGGAAAAACATCAAATGGCACAAGATTAAGCCCTTTATAACCCCTAAATTTAACAATCTTTTTATTATCGCCTAGCCATTCGGCTGTTTTTATTGTTCTTCCTGCAACTATACTGCCAGCAGATGAGCCAATGTAAACCTTTCCTTCTTTTAACAGTTTTCTCATTATTCTTTCAAAATTGCACTTCCTCATCGCGTTAAGAAGATAAAAGGCATTTCCTCCTTCAACAAAAATAATATCTTTCATTTCTATCAATTTCATTACTTCTGATTCTCTTTTCCCGTCAATATCTACCTCTTCAACATTAAATCCTAGTTCGTCTCGCATTATAGTCCAATCTTTTTTTAAAAAATCCAAATTATCTAGCGGTTTTGCAGCGGTTGAGATAAATGCAACTGTTATGTCGTAAGCCGGCTTTTGTAAAAGCTTAACTATTTCTTCTCGCATTTGCATACCAGAAGAAGTCAAAAGCAAAGTTTTTGCCCGACTATGCCTTATAATTTCTTTAACAAGGCTTATTAGATAATTTATCAAAGCCAAAATTATAAGCAAAATTCCTATAACCGCAATTCCCGCTATTGCGAATGGAGTGAAGAAAAACTGCAAAACTGATGTTTTTAAAAATACCGACTTTAAAATAGGAAGCTGCCAGCAAATATTTAGCAGAGACACAAAATTCAATGTTTCTTTTTTCCCTACAGCCAAAACATACTTACCCTGGTTCGCATCAACACCCTTTACTTCGTTTTCTGTTTTGGCTTCGGTTGTTTTGGGCGCTTCTATGGCCTTGGAAGAAATTTCAATCTTATATTTTCCAGCAGAAAGCTGTTTTGTTATTTCTGGGCCTTTTAAATAATAATCTCTGGTTTTCTCATCATAAAACTCCTTCCACTCGGCTGTCTCGCCGTCTAATTTAGCTAACTGCTCGTTACTGTCGCCATTTTCCAAAAAAATTGCGGCAGAATATTTGCCTGTTGGATTTACGGCTTCTGGCACTCTAAGATTTATATAAAGATCAAAATCTTTATCAAAACTAATATAATAATTTCTGGGATTTCCTTTTAATTCATCATAAAACACTTGGGCCGATTCTGGACTATTTATTTGGACATCACCCGATTTTAAGTAAGCAAGGTTAAACTGAGGTGCCAAAAGCCAGCTAGTAATAAAAGTCAATAAAAAAGCAATTAAAGCTGTTATTTTTTGAGTTAAATCAAATTGCATATTAGATATTCTTCTTTACCTCTCTTTTATGACTGCAACCACAAAGATCGCAATCTAAACCGCATTGACAACAATTGTGGCAAAGCCATGGGCGACATAGACACCTGTCGTGACGTTCCATTTGCTTGTGACATTTTTTGCATAGCAAAACCACTTTTGTTTCTTTTTGAGGCGGAGCAATAAGCCCGTCTTCTTCTGCTAGCATCTGCACCCTGTTCACTTTAAAAATTTTGCCGTGGCCAGGAACTATCCAGTCTGCCAATTTTAAGATCATCTCTCTGCTGTGCTCTAGCTCCTCAACATTAAGCGCATAATCGTCGTCTTTTGCGGTTTTTGGATAATCTAGCTTCCAAAAAATATCTCCGCAAACTGCCACCATTCCGTTTTCTGTTGTAACAAAAAGAGTTATGCCAGTATAATCGTGCCCTGGCGTTCTAATTACTTGTATATTTGCCGAGAATTGTTCTTGCCAATTTTCAACAGATTCTTTATCCCACACGCCATAGTATTCTAGCGTTTTGGCATTTGGGAACATCCCAATATTTCTGTAGTGATCTATGTGCGAATGAGTAATGCAAACTACATTAACATCGTTAACAGTAAGATTTTCTTTGGCCAATGCTTCCACCAATGTTTTTTGGCTATCTAAAATTCCTGGGTCTGCCACCATTACAACATCGCCGTCTCTAACCAAAGTTATAGTTGGCCGAGTTTTTTCTTGCTCAGTTTCAGCTAAAGAATCGGCATTAGTTAGTCCTTCAACCAAAATTTTTATTGTTGCAACCATATTTTTAACTTACCCTTTCTTGCCCTTGTTTTTATTTCTGTTGTTTACGTGCTCTAAACGCGTCGCATTCCCCTGAAATCTGCTAACCGATTTGTTTTTTGGAGAATTAAAAGCATTTTTCTCCTGTTGAAACTTTTTGGCTTGTTTTGGAAAATACTTTTGCATAGGTTTAACTTTTTAATAATTTAATATCCAGATAAAACAATTTAAAATTCCAGCAAATGAAACCCACGCAATGTATGGAATCAGCAAATAGGCTGCGGTTTTTGAAACTCTGTAAAAACTTATAATTGTGTACAATATTGCAAACCAAAGCATCAACAGCTCAAAAAAAGCAACTCCGGGCAAGTGAAATCCAAAAAATATTACAGACCACAAAAAATTTAAAATGAGCTGTAATGCAAAAATCAAAATTATGTTTGCTTTCTGCCACTTACCCTTAAACAGTTTTTGTGAAAGCCCGTTCCATGCCTTTATTTTCCCTATTTTAAGCTCGTTTTTTACAACAAACTTCTCTGACCAAACCAAATACAGGGAAATTCCCATTAAAACAAACAATATTGTCCACACCGGCCCAAAAATCCAACTTGGCGGATTAAAGCTTGGCTTGTTTAGAGTTTTATACCAAACCCTAACCCCAGGCAAAGTAACGGCAGAACCAATCACTCCCGCCAGCTCACAAATAATAATACTCGCTAAAAGCTTAAACAACTTTTTGGACTCCATATAATTATTTTAGATTAGTAAAGCTAATCTAATTATACCCCAAAAATTATTTTAAATCTATAATTTCCTCCCAAGGTAAATTTTCTTTTCCAAAATGGCCATAGGCTGCGGTTTGCTGATAAATTGGCTGGCGAAGATTCAATTTTTCGATTATTTTTGCTGGAGTAAAATCAAATTTTGATTTGGCAATTTCAGCAATGCTTTCGCCTTTTTCATTTACGGCTTCCACCATTAGAGGTTCGGCCTTGCCGATTGCGTAAGCCACCGAAACCAAACATTCTTTTGCAAAACCATTGGCAACCAAATTTTTTGCAACGAATCTTGCCATGTAGGCGGCTGATCTGTCAACTTTTGTAGGATCTTTTCCAGAAAAACATCCTCCGCCATGAGTAATTAATCCGCAATAAGTGTCAACCATTATTTTTCGGCCGGTTAAACCGGTATCTGCCTCAAACCCTCCCTGCACAAATCTGCCTGTTGGGTTTACCAAAATTTCTATGCCAGAAATATCGCCAATAATTGGCTTTGCCAATTTCTCTATTAAAACTTTTTTAATTTCATCTTGAGACACAGCTTCGTCGTGCTGAGTGCTAATTAAAATTGTTTTTATTTTTCCGTTTTCTACTGTAATTTGCGTTTTGCCGTCTGGCTTCAACCAAGAAATTTCGCCGCTTTTTCGCAAATCTTCCAAACCTTTTGCCAAGGCGTGAACCTTCACAATTGCTAACGGCAAAAATTCTGGAGTTTCGTCGGTTGCATATCCATACATAATTCCCTGATCCCCTGCTCCGCCAACGTCAACTCCTTGAGAAATATCTGGCGACTGCTGAACAACATTTACCATAATTTTTAATTGTTGATCATAACCTATATCTTTGTAAACTTTTCTGGCAACCGCTTCATAGTCAACCTCTGCGTTTGAAGTAACCTCTCCGCCAACAATTAAAAATCCATGGCCTCCAAATGCCTCAACCGCAACTCTAGATTTTATATCTTGCGCCAAGCACGCATCTAAACATGCGTCTGAAATTTGATCGCAAACCTTATCTGGATGCCCGGATGTTACGCTTTCCACTGTGTACGTTTTTGGTATAAACATAAATATATTTTTTAAGATTTTATTATTTATAACTCTTTTAAAATTATGACGCAACTGTGAATAACTAAAAAAACAGACGCCCGACGTCTGCTTTTAAACGATTTTGGTGGACCCGGAAGGAATCGGACCTTCGACCTCTGTCTTATCAGGACAGCGTTCTACCACTGAACTACGAGTCCAAACACACATAATTAACAATTTGAATTTTAACAAAAAAAGGCCGATTGGTCAACAAATCGTGCAATAAGAAACTTTTTTAGCCTTATTGTCCTTCCATGAAAAGTTTATAGTCTTTCTTGAAAATTCTTTTGCAAATATGATAAATTCCGTATGTTATGAAAAATGCAGCCAAAACATCTATTGTGTAATGATAATGCCCTAGTAGAGCCACTGTGCCAAAGAACACCGACAAGCCAATAAACAGGTAGCGCAAATTGTTCTTGTGCCAATACACAAGCGCCATCAAAAACGGCAATCCCGTGTGGCCAGAAAAAAACATGTCCCCGCCATCGGTTAAGCTGTTTAGCGCATAAACGTTTATTGAAAAAGTGTTAGGATATGGGCCAAGATGCGTCAGGCTAATAAAAATTGAGCGAAATATTGCGAACATTGCAATGCTTTTTACCACAAACGGAATTCTTTTCGGATCTGCGAGCGTTATGTAAACCGAAAAAGCTACAAAAAACAAAATTCCGTAAACAAAAATATCGGCAACATCATAAACTGGAATGTTGCTCAAAATTATGTCTGTTACAGAATTACTTGCTTTTTCTGTTGCATAATTTAACGCCCAAACATAATAAACCAAACTGAAAATCAAAAGTAAAAAACTAAACCCAAGTGATAAAAAATAATCTCTATTTGTTAAACACTCTTTATATTTCTTAAATAAATTTGACATATTACTTATTTAAAAATAATTCTTTAATTTTATGAAAAAAGTTTTGCGAAGCTGTTGCCCTTTGTAAGTTTCTAACTTCAAGAACAAACTTTTGCATCTCTAAATAGCCAAGTTTTGATATTTGCTTCCATTTTTTAAGGTCTCCCATATAGTAATCGCTTAAATCCGGCTCAATCAAAAAATTTGCATCACTGTGCTTTGGCTGGGCCGAGATTCTATGATTAATCATGTCAAAGGAATTAACCAAAACCCCAATAATGCTTTTTGGTTTTTCATATTTTCTGTGCCGCAACAAATTAACTCCGATTATTATTTCAGCGCCAAACTCCTTTAATGGAGAAATTGGAACATTTTCAACAATTCCGCCATCAACCAGCATTTTTTTATCTATTTCTACCGGAGAAAATAACCCAGGAAGACAGGAGCTCGCCATAACCGCCTCAATAGCATTTCCGCTTTTTAAAACGACTTTTTCTCCATTATCAATATTTGTAGTGACTATCGCCAGCGGGATTGGAGCATCTTCCAAATTGGTCTTTTTTCCAATTTGCCTTTCCAAAATTTCTCTTATTGCAACATTGGAAGCAACTCCTAATTTTGAAGGATTTATTTTCGCAAGCTTCTTCCAGGTCAATTGTTCTGCTTCTTTCTCTATCTCTTTAAACGAAACCCCAAAAGCATATAAAACTCCAGCAACCGCCCCTGCGCTTGTACCAGAAATATAATCAATAGAAACATTGTTTTCCTCCAAAGACTCTAAAACCCCTAAATGAGCAAACCCCAACGCTGATCCACCCCCCAGCGCCACCCCAATTTTTTTGTCTTTTTCCATATTATATTATTATACTATTTTACCACTATAAGAAAACAACAACAACTGCACAAAAAAAGCCCTTTGGTCTTCGAACCATCGGGCTTCTTATTTTCCAAACGAAAACAGAAGCCACTGTATTAGGTTGTTTTTCGGTTTAACAACAAAGACGGATAACAAAATTAAAGCGATTACTCCAACCCCGATGATTATTTTTTTATCCATATTATTTTATTAAAAAATTAAACAAATAACCTGTAAAAATAATTCCTACTCCCACAATGCCAGCAAAAATAACAATGAGTTTTGTTTTCATTACTTTTCTTAAAATCAAAAACTCTGGCAAGGATAAACCAGTTACGGCCATCATAAAAGCAAGTGCAGTTCCCATTGATACGCCCTTTTCAGTCAAAACTCCAACAAGCGGTATTACTCCTGCCGCATTTGAATAAAGCGGTATTCCAATAAGAACGGCCAAGGGAACAGCATACCAGTTATTTCCGCCTGCGTATTTTGCTATCAACTCGGCTGGGATGTAGCCGTGTATCCAAGCTCCAATAGCGATGCCAATAACGACAAAGAACCAAACTTTTTTAACTATGCCAAAAGTATAATTTCGGGCGTAGATAAACCTTTGCTTCCAAGAAAGTGAAGACAAATTTAACTCATTAGCTTTTTTACCATTTGAAAAATCCTCAACAAGGTTCTCAACTTTAAGATGACCTATAATAATGCCCGATAAAATGGCTATTATCAAACCGCTAACGATATAAAGTGAAGCAATCTTTAAGCCAAACAAACCAAAAAGCAAAACCACAGCTACCTCATTTATCATTGGGGAAGCAACGAGAAAAGAGAAAGTCGTTCCAAGAGGAACGCCCGCCTCAACAAAACCCAAGAAAAGAGGTATTGCCGAGCAGGTGCAAAATGGGGTTATTATGCCGAGCAGTGAAGCTAAAACATTACCGACATATTTGTTATTATGTGAAAGTATCTTTTTAATCTTTTCAGGAGGCAAAAAGGAACGAACGATTGAAACTATAAAGATAATTACAATTAAAAGCAATAAAATCTTTATGGTATCAAAGATAAAAAAGCTAACAGCTTCGGCTAAAATACTTTTGGGAGCGATGCTGAAAACGCTATATGTTAGCCAGTTTGCTAATAATTGAATTGGATAAAAAATACTCATATATTTTTGATAAGGTTTTTTATTTCGTCAACCGACAAAACTGTGCCATAACTTAAAACTTTTTCATCAACAACCAGAGCAGGAACACTCATTATTCCATAACCCATAATTTCCTTGATGTCGGTTATTTTAATAACCTCATCCGTTCTGTTTAGCTGTTTTAGGGCCTCTTTTACGTTTTTCTCTAATGTTGCACAGCTTGGGCAACCCATACCTAAAATTTTTATCATATTTTTATTGTTGAATTAAGATTCTGCATATATTTTTTAAGAACCTTTTTATTTATGCTGTAATGTATAAAGTTTCCATTCCTTTCCTGCTTAACTAAATTTAATTTCCTCAATTGAGATAAGTGGTGGGAGGCTAATTTTTGGGATATTTTAAGCATTGGAAAAATCTTACAAACGCATTGGGGTTTGTCTTTAAGGAAAACTAAAATTTTAAGCCGATTTGGATCGGCTATTATTTTGAGAAATTCATTAACTGTATCTATTTTTCTTTTCATAAACAAAAACTACACTAATTTATATTAGTATAGTTTAATAAACCAACTGTGTCAAATCTCTAAAACCCGTACCTAAAATTAGCTAATTTTAGGCCAAAACTGCGAGCCGCAACTTCACACTTTTAATCATGCGTGTCAGTCTCTCGACTTAGCATGTGATGGCCGTGATCCTCAGTCTAGAACCATGATTTCAGGAACAAAACTGAGGTCTTTCGAGACTAATCGGTCGATGCATCTCGGTATATGGTGATTTAATCAAGTGGTGGCAAACTCCTGTCAATTCGCTGGGCGTTAGAGTGAGCCAAGACACGGCCAACAGAAGTAATTTGGATACTTTGTTCTTTTAATGTATTCCACCATTCACGAAGCTTTTTAAGATTTGAATATTTTTCTATTTCTTTAATAAAGTCCTCTTTCGACATTTTTGTACCATCGTACATATCATATACCTTTTCAAGAGCAGATTTCTCGTCCTCAGTAATTGATCGACTCCTCGAACCGCTCGTTATAGATAAATTTAATATTCTCGTTTTATTCAGCACTGAAAGCTTTACATATTTTTCATTAGAAGTGTTTTTTACCAAAGAATTATGACCAAGACCAGCTTTTGTCAAAATTTCTTTTGCCTCGTTGTGTTTTTCAGAGTTTTCCTCAATTCCATTTTTTAAATATCCATCAAATTGTTCATACCAATAATCTTCTAGTAGTTTCATGCCTCCAAAAGAAGATATTCTTACCGCATCTAAAATATCCAGATGGTCGAGCCAATTATTATTTGTGGGTAAGGTGTCATAAATAACCTTATTAAATAAATCATCTAATACTTTTAATCCTACTGCCATATCGCCTGATACAGGAATAAAATAGGAGACTGAGTGAAAAACCGTTATTCCAAGTAGAGCATCATCTGAAATTTGGTCAACAATTTCAACTGCTCTCGAAATACCTGCTCGTATCATCCTATTTGAACCTTTTTTAAAGCGATGAACCATTAACTCTGAAAGTAAGTCGTAGTCTTGCTCTCTTTCGGTTGAAGCAGCTCTTTTTTGTGCTTCAGTAAGTAAAATTTGGAAAGAAGGGTCCGAAAATGCCGTAAGAGCACTTTCCTGAACCATTCTTCTTAAGAGTGAAATGTTAAACTTCTTGCTCCTAAAATTTGCTATAGTATTCGCTTCTGCCGTAAAATCTCTCAAAGCTATAGGCAACTGTTCCTCTAGAATTTCTCTAACTCTTTTTTCATCTAGACCTAAAATAACGGTTTGCGCTTGAACCATCTGAGAATTATCCCCTGCTTTTTGTATCTGCTTATCTGGCATTCTTAATCTCGCCAATCTGGGACTGACTAGAGTTATCACCTGCTTTTTGCGTCTGTTTGATATTTTTTTTGATGGCAATTTTATAGCCAGCGGTACCACCTACTGATAAGCCGAGTAAAAAAGTTACTGCGGCTGTGCCAATCCCATCAAAAATCCATGATATGTTTTGTATGCTCATATTTTAACAATTTAAAGAATATGCAAACAAATAATCTTACTAAAATTCAAACGTATCTCCACGACTATGCGCCTTGGTTCCTCGATAAGGCGCTAAATAGCTGTATTCCCCGGTCTAGAACCAAATTATTAGAGAGGAAATTTTATCCTTTAACGCTCGTTAACTGACGCGTCTCAGTCTAATCATTTAATCAAAAACACTATGTTGTTTCAATTTTTTCTATAAGATCAAATATATAATCTACTGGCAGTGCAACAGAGTAGCCAGAATTTTGCAAACTTGTATTATGCAACTCCGGGAATCGGATATTTTGCCATGTATCTACAAATGGTACAAATTGCACAACCACTCCAACAAGATGAATATTCCCTGTACCTAATCCTGTTTCATTCATCTCTAGAACGAGCCCACCACTATTCCCGCCATAAACAGGACAATCTAAAATTAATGATTTATTTTTAACGTTTTTTCCAGCTACTATCCCTTTTCTTACTAGAGGAGAATCGTAATCTATTTGATTCATCTCTATTGTGCTTAAAGAGGATGGATAGCCAAGAATGAATATATCATTAGTAATTTCCACCTCATTAAACCTTCTAGATCCGGACATATCATAGTTTACGATTGAACCAGTGGATGCTTGAATTGTTTTTACGTCATTAAGAAAATCCACGTACAATTTTCCATCTTCATTCCGAGTATTTGCCAATTTAATAACCACAATGTCTGCTTCATGGTGTGATTTCACATCATTTGAAGCGGAGAGTGATTCTAAAGCAAGTTCAAATATTCTAGCTTTATCGGATACTTTTCCAGAAATTATAGGGTAAACAATTATTTTTAAACTTTTACTAATTAGGTTTGATTCATTAGTTTTCTGATCTTGTTGATAGATAACATGTTTTGCCGTTACCAAATACAACTGATTATTATGCCCAATTATAAAACCAGATCCTGAATAGCCACCGATTAAAAGCCGGACCGGATAGCTTAAGTTGTTTATAGGTAATTTCATATCTTTTAAAATTGTGTGTCTCGGTCACTAGAAACCGAGCACAAGATAGCTGCGAGAATTGGTAAATGTTAGAAACGCAATTCTGCAGAGTCTATACTCCCCAACTATTAATATCATACCCCGATCCTGCCATTAATAAAAGTCTTCACGCCAAATTTTTTAGTGTTCTAAAAACTTCACGGCATACATAAAGATAATTCCAAGTAGGAATATGCCAAAAGACATAATTGACTTTTTAAGGTTGCTCTCCTTCCGTATTTCTGGCATTAAATCAGAAGCGGCGATATAGATAAACCCACCTGCGGCGATTGGCAAAAGATATGGCATTACACCTTCAACATAGAAAGAAGCGAAATATCCGACAATACCTCCTAATATGACTGTTGTCGCAACAATGTAATTTAGCACTAATGCTTTTACCTTATTAAATCCTGCATGGATGAGGACACCGAAGTCACCGATTTCTTGTGGTATTTCGTGCAAAGCTATGGCAAGGGTTGTTATTATACCTAATTTTAAATCAACCATAAAAACACTTGCTATTACCAATCCGTCAATAAAGTTATGCAGAGAGTCTCCCACTAAATTCATATAACCGAATGTGTGAACCTCGCAGTTTTCTTTATGGCAATGACGCCAGTGAAATAGCTTCTCTATCAAAAAGAAAAGGATAAAAGCTAATAATACGACAAAGAATAGTTTTTCTGCCTCCATGCCCTCGGCGGCTTCTGGTAATAAATGCAAGAAAGCGCCACCTATCAATGCCCCTGCAGACAAAGAAACCAAAAACATTGTTATTTTAGAAAGCGTCTCTTTATTAAAAAACAAAAACAAAACGGCTAACCAAACGCATATACTTATTAAAAAACAAGCTATTAAAATATTTAATAAAATCATATTATTTTCTCACCGCCTGGCATTTCTGGCATAAGCCGTAAAACTCAAGCGAGTGGCTAATTATTTTAAAATTGTTTTGTTTCTCAATTTGTTTTTCTTGGATTTCTAATTCTTTGCCGAGTTCAAC
>Ga0172381_10005986_pt1 | contig 12246 bp, 9 predicted proteins | sample Leawel6488metaG_FD_119754 | JGI IMG/M metagenome (GOLD analysis project Ga0172381, IMG submission 119754) | Leachate microbial communities from a municipal landfill in Southern Ontario, Canada - Leachate well 64-88 metaG | ecosystem: Engineered > Solid waste > Landfill > Unclassified | place...
CCAGGCCAAGGGATTCTTCTCAAAGATTCTCAATGGAGGCATGGATGAATTATCACAAAAGGCTAAGGAAAGGTTTGTGACCGAAAGAAACCTTGCCATGGTTCCCAAGGTGGAAGCCCTGTCACAAGAACTCAAGGTGAGTGTAGCCGCCCTCTGCGTGGCATACCTGACCAGTCAGGAATATCCTGTGTTCCCTATCATCGGATCGTCCAAGCTTTCCCAAATAAAGGATTCCCTTTCAAGCGCTGACCTGATCCTCACCAAGGAACAGCTCGGTTATCTAAAAAGCGGGGAAAGAGCCTAGGACTATATGAGAGGGGAAGTAAGTTTGAGGACCGAACGAAGCAGACGTCTGGGCAGAGAGGTGTTTCTCACCTCTTCCTCCGTGACCTGATGCGACACTTCGAAAACAGCGCTTAAATCTGAGCATATCTCTTTGACTATGGAGCATTGGTAGAAGGCAACACCATTTTCAAAATCAAGATAGAAGGTTCGGTAGTCCATGTTGATCGTCCCTAGGATCGCCACCTTGTCATCACTGATAATTGTCTTGGCATGGATGAAGCCTGGAGTATACTCGTAAATCTTCACCCCTGCAGCGATAAGTGACCGGTAGTAGGAACGTGATACACTGAAGGCGTACCATTTATCAGGAATATGGGGGATGACAATCCTCACGTCGACATTGCTTTGTGCACAAATACGCAACACGGTAATCATCTCGTTATCAAGGGCAAGATATGGGGTGGTGATCCAAACATATTTCTTCGCCATCCCGATAATCTGGATATAGGCATTCTCTGCAACATTGTTATCGTCAAGAGGGTTGTCGCCAAAAGGCTGGACAAATCCATCCGAAAGAGCTTTCCTCGTAGGGATGAAGCGGGAGAAATCCAATTCCTCGGAAGTGCTGTAAACCCACAGTTGCATGAACATCAGCGTCAGGTTCCATACCGCATCACCCTCAAGACGAACAGCATAATCCTTCCAATGACCAAAAAGGATTTTCCTGTTTGCATATTCATCGGAGAGATTGACTCCACCCGTGAAGCCCACATTGCCATCGATCACCAAGACCTTGCGATGGTCGCGGCAGTTCATCCGGATATTCAAATGAGGCTTTAGGGGATTGAAAGCGATCACTTGCAATCCAAGAGACCTCAGCTTACGCTCATAATGGTTGGGAATATGCTGGATAGCCCCCAAATCATCAAACATCAAGCGGACCTCCACCCCCTCCCATCTCTTTTGTAGCAACACCTCCAAAAGCAGGTCCCACAGTTCCCCTTCTTCAATGATAAAGAACTCCAAGAGGATGAAGGACTTCGCCTTCCTCACCTCCTCAATCATATCCACGAACCAGTCTTCCCCGAGAGGATAGAACTTCACTGCGGTGTTCTGGCAAACAGGAAACCCGCTGATGCTCTCAAGATATTGCTCCTGCTTGCCCAGATCGGTATCCCTGGCTGCCAGAACTTTCCAAACGGCATCCTCGTTCTTGGGGACATTCTTGAGCCCTTGGTTATAGGCTTGATAAAAGGATTCCCTCTTGAAGGATATCCTTGAAGTGAATTTCTTATTGCCAAAGAGAATATAAAACACTCCACCATAAAGGGGAAATACCATGAAGATGAGCATCCACCCGATCTTGTAGGCGGGATTCTCATCCTTGCTCAACATCACAACTGTCATGATTATGCTCATTGCGGAAAAAAGCTGCATCCATAAGGCATTATGGCTGGTGCTTGTTATCACATATGCCAAGACACCCACCTGGAATATGATAAGCACCGTGGATAAGAAGAGCCTTCCTGTAATGAATTTCAACAGCTTTCGCATGTATCCACTATATCCTTAAACCAAGGGTTTTGGAACTACACACTTTTTCACAAACTTCATATTGTCCTTTCTTGGTAATATCTCTATATTGTTAGGGCACGAACTAATGGAGACCTATGCAACCCACCTATTCAATTGGCTTCGCCATCAATCATTTTTCCAGACGTCTGAGACGTTTCAGCAATGCGGTACTGCAAGAGAACCACATCAACACCATGCAGGCGAGAATCATCGGATACCTTGCCTGCCACACGGAACCCGTCTATCAAAAAGATCTTGAGACGATTTTTGACTTTCGTCGCTCCTCGGTGACGGGAATACTTCAGACCATGGAGAAAAACCAGCTGATCATTCGCATCTCAGAGGATGAGGACAAACGGCTCAAGAGGATATACATGACAGAGAAAGGGACCCAATTGGCCAATACTTGCCATTCCATCTTTGAGAGGATGGATATCTTGCTTGACAGTTCATTAAGCGAACAGGAAGCGAAGACTTTAGAAATCACGCTGGGTAAACTCACTACCCAATTGGAGAATATGCATGTTAAGAACTTTGCTCAGTAGAATACGAGAATACAAGACACCCACAATACTCACCCCCCTCTTCATGGTAGGGGAAGTTGCAATGGAAGTCGCCATACCGGCCCTGATGGCCTATGTCATTGATAATGGAGTGATGAAGGCCGACATGCCCTATCTGGGAAAGATGAGCATCATCCTCATTAGCGCGGCCATGCTCTCTCTCCTGTTCGGATACCTTGGAGGCATCACCGCAGCAAAGGCAAGCGCAGGATTTGCCAAGAATCTAAGGCATGATATCTTCCACAACCTTCAGGATTTCTCTTTCCATACCATCGACAGCTTCTCAACCAGCAGCCTCATCACTCGTATGACGGTGGATGTGCAGAATGTGCAGATGGCATTCCAGATGATCATCCGTATCTGCATCAGGGCTCCCCTCATGCTCATTTTCGCTCTTATCATGGTGATCAAGAATGGGAATTCCCTCGCCCTGGTGTTCGCTGTCGCCATCCCGTTCCTTGTTGCGGGGCTTGCCCTGGTGTTTCGTAAGGTCTATCCCGCATTCACCTCCGCTTTCAAATCCTACGACAAGTTAAACAATGTGGTGCAGGAAAACCTCACGGGAATCCGTACCGTCAAGGCCTACGTGCGGGAAAATGATGAGACAAAGCACTTTGACAAGGCGAATGATCAGATACATGATAATTTTGTCATCGGACTAAAAGTATTGGCCTGGACATCCCCTTTGATGATGGGTGCGTCTTACGCCTGCATGCTTGCCCTGGGCTGGCTTGGTGCCCATGCCATATCGAGCGCGACAATGAGCACAGGACAACTTATGAGCGTCCTGACCTATACCATGCAGATCCTCTCCTCCTTGATGATGATATCCATGATCGTCGTCATGCTTGCCATTTCAAGGGCAAGCATGAACCGAATCGTCGAAGTGCTCGATACCAAGAGCGACATGGCAACCAGCATCGGAGGAATCACCACGGTAAAGGATGGCTCCATTGATTTTGAGCATGTCGATTTCGCTTATAATGGCAAGAGTGACAATCTTTGCCTAAAGGATATCAACATGCATGTCAAAAGTGGGCAGACCATTGGCATACTAGGTGATACAGGAAGTGGAAAGAGCACCTTGGTGGCCTTGATCGCACGCCTGTACGAAGTCACGAAGGGATCAGTGAAAGTCGGTGGCATGGAGGTAGGCAAGTATGATCTTCATAGCCTTAGGGATGAGGTGTCCATGGTATTGCAGAAGAACCAGCTCTTCAGCGGCACGATTGCGGAGAATCTTCGTTGGGGCAAGGATGATGCGACAAGGGAACAGATGAAGCAAGCCTGCGCCATTGCCAAGGCCGATGAATTCATCGAGGCCTTGCCTGATACCTATGACAGCCAGGTACAACAAGGAGGAGCCAATTTCTCCGGTGGCCAAAAACAAAGGCTTTGTATCGCACGTGCGATCCTCAAGAACCCCAAGGTCCTGGTGTTTGACGATTCAACCAGCGCCGTGGATACCAAGACGGACCAAGCCATCAGGGAGGCCTTGATGCATTACGCACCCGACATCACCAAGATTGTCATCGCCCAAAGGGTAAGTTCCGTGGAAAATGCCGACAATATTTTCATCATGGAAAACGGGACCATCGCGGATATGGGGACACATCAGGAACTTCTTGGACGCAATACACTGTACAAGACCCTGTATGCATCACAGAACAAGGGGGTCGTCAATGCCTAGAATGCGTTTTGGACAAAAAGCCCAGGATCCCAAAAAGACAGGAAAACGCCTTTTCGCCCTTGTCTTCAAACCACACAAGCTGACTTTTGCCTTAGTGCTGGCCTGCATCGTTATATCAGCTATCAGCACCGTTGCGGGCTCTCTCTTCATCAGGACCCTGATTGACGACTTTATCGTGCCCATGATCGGTAAGGATACCCATGACTTCTCCGCCCTTGCAAAGGCGCTGGGAAACATAGCAATCATACTGGCATTGGGAACAGCAGCGGGATATGTCAGCCAACGGCTTATGGTCGATGTAAGCCAGGATACCCTCAGGGATATCCGTCATGCGATGTTCTCAAAAATGGAAAGCCTTCCCCTCAGATATTTTGACAGTCACACCCATGGGGAGATCATGAGCAGGTACACCAATGACGCCGACGCCTTGCAGCAAATGCTTAGCCAAAGCATCTCTGCGGTCATGAGCTCGGGTCTTACCATCCTGTTTGTGTTTGCAAGCATGCTCAGGCTAAGTTGGATACTGACCTTGGTGGTGCTGGCCTTTGTAGGACTGATGATACTTTCCACCAAGAAGATAGGAGGCAAGAGCAGCAAGAACTTCCAGGCCCAACAAAAGAACCTTGCCAGTGTCAACGGTTACATCGAGGAGATGATCACAGGCCAGAAGGTGGTCAAGGTGTTCAACCATGAAGAGGTTTCAAAAAAGCAGTTTGACCAATTGAACGAGAATCTCTGCTCAAGCACCACCAAGGCCAACGCCTATGCGAACATCATGGGTCCGATCATGAACAATATCGGCAACCTGCAATACGTGGCGGTGACTCTTGTCGGTGCCCTGATATCAATACTGGGTAATGGGGCGCTTTCAGTCGGTACGCTCGCTTCCTATCTGCAACTCACCCGCTCCTTCTCCAACCCCATTGGACAACTTGCCCAGCAGGTCAACTCAATCCTGATGGCCCTGGCAGGTGCAGAACGTGTCTTCGCACTACTTGATGAGAAAGAGGAGACCGACGAGGGATATGTGACCCTGGTCAATGCAAATATCAATGAAGATGGGATGGTAAGCGAAAGCAAGGAGCCTACAGGGTCATGGGCCTGGAAACACCCACATGTTGATGGTTCCGCAGTGACCTACACGCCGCTTAGAGGAGACATCCGACTGGAACATGTGGATTTTGGGTACGAGGAGAACAAACAGGTGCTTCATGATATCTCCCTGTACGCAAAACCAGGACAGAAAATTGCCTTTGTAGGTTCCACAGGAGCAGGCAAGACCACGATAACCAATCTTCTCAATCGGTTCTATGACATTCAAAATGGCAAGATCCGTTTCGATGGGATCAACATCAATAAGATCAAGAAAGCGGATCTCCGTCATTCATTGGCCATCATACTCCAGGATACCCACCTGTTCAGTGGGACCATCGCCGATAACATCCGCTTTGGCAACCCTCAGGCGACCATGGAAGAGGTCCGGAAGGCGGCGAGACTTGCCAATGCCCATGAGTTCATCATGATGCATCCCAATGGATACGACACTCAAATCTCAGGGGATGGGGAAGGTCTATCCCAAGGGCAACGACAATTGCTCGCTATCGCGCGGGCTGCTGTGGCAAATCCTCCCGTGTTGGTCATGGACGAGGCAACAAGTAGCATCGACACCCATACAGAGGCCTTGGTGCAGGAAGGTATGGACCGTCTGATGAAGAACCGTACGGTATTTGTCATTGCCCACAGGCTTTCAACCGTGCAAAACAGTGAGGCTATCATGGTACTGGAGCAAGGAAGAATCATTGAACGGGGTACCCATGAGGATCTGCTGAAGCAAAAAGGCCGGTACTACCAATTGTATACAGGAGCTTCAGAACTCAGTTGACAAGGAGAACTCACATCCGCAGTATTGCTGACGGTATAATCCCATCTCCTTGGAAAGGCGGCAACTTTTTTCAAAGCCGCCTTTCTTTTTGAAATCAATGGGCTCAAAACCCTCAAACTTCTCTCCTATGGAGAAGATGACGCTGCTGTTTTTGAAGCGAGAGACTGTCAAGGTCGTACTAAAGTGCCTGAACCCAAGTTCCTTTGCCTTCAAATAGGCCCGATTGAGATTGTATTCAAAACATCTGGAACACCGCTTCCCCCCTTCCCTCTCCGTCTCAAATCCATGGATGGCAGAAAGCCAGGCCTTATGGTCCTGCTCCTCAAAGAGCAAGGGTATCTTATAATGCTGGCACACCAAGACCAGATTCTCATACCGCTTGGCGAACTCACTTTCCGGATAGATATTGCTGTCACTGTAAAAAATGGTGGGTTTCCAGCCATCCTCCAACAACCGCTCAATACTTGCGGTGCTGCACGGGCCGCAGCACGCATGAATCAATATCTCCTCATTTTCTCTCATGCCATTACTGTAGCCTAGTACAAAAAGACTTGCAACCTCTTCTCTTTTTGCTTACATTTATCAATATGAAAAAGCTGAATCTTGGCCTGTGGGTTTTTATTATTATAGGGGTAGGGATACTCTGCATTCCCATTCCCGTCGGGGTGCGTGTTATCCTTTTTCTTTCTTTCATCCTGAGTTTCCTGTTCTACAGGAGGAATATCCTCTATTTTCTCAATGGCAACAGAATCCTCAGGAATGGGAAAGATGAGAATTGCTGGCCTTGGTTCGAACGTGCCTTGAAAGCCCATATCGCTGCGGACGGGCAGGTCTCCATTGGAAGCATGTATGTGCAATATGGAGATATGGCACGAGGCAAGAAAATATTGGAAGAATATCTGTCAGAGCCTAAGAAAAAAGCGAATGCAAATCTTGACAGCATTGCAAAGATAATTCTTGCTTTGGTTGTCAAATGCGAGGGGAACGAAGAAAAAGCAATTGAAATGCTGCAAGTTGTAAAAGCAAGTGGCTATAAAAACATCAGCCTAAGCCTGGATTTGATCACTTTGTATCTTGATCTCAATGAAATTGACAAGGCCAAGGCGGAATGGGAAGAGGTGAAGGACCAAGAGGGACAAAATATCGCTCTGGACAGTTGCTATGGAAGGCTTCTTCTGGTCACAGGAGAATACCAAAAGGCTTACGAACTGTTCTCCGACCTGGTGAAGAAACCAGCAAGACTCGTCAGTACCTTCGTACATTGCGCCCAATGCTTTATCCACTTCGGACAAGTCAAAGAAGCATTGTCAGCCTTGCAGGTGGCAAGCAAATGCGTCTTCAACCACACCAGTCCGTTTACCAAGGAGACTGTCGAAGGTATGTATCTGGCTCTCAAGGATCCGAAGACAAGGATAGCTACCGCCAAAGCCATGGATAGGAATATCGATGTCATCGCAAGAGGCGGGGCTTTCACTCCTATAGAGAACAGCTATCCTCCCTGTGATGCTGACAGGCTCGAGGGATTTGACACCCTCCGTCCCAAAATTGAGAGGAAACAAAAGGCAGAGCGCCTCCCTAATACCGAGATTACCGAAGAGGATGAGACATACCTTAAAACCCATCATATTGAGGAAACAAAATGAAAAGCGATTCTTTTGTCATGTGGATTTTTATTGCTTCGATGCTGGTCATCATGTTCATGCCGCTGAACACCATCCTCAAGCTTGTCCTTTGCATGGTGTTGCTCCTTGGTCTTCTCTTTTCCAGACGAAGCACCCTGCTCTATGCCAAAGCCATCAAGCTGGCAAACAATCCTAATGAGGATGAGGTGAAGAAAGCCTGGCCGTTATTGGAAAAAGCAAGGAAAATCGGACTGAGTGAGCAATTTGAAGTCACCAGTGCAAGCATTTATATCCAGAAAGGTGATTATCACGTCGGGGAGCAGATATTGCAGGATTTAATTGCAAGAAAAAACAAGGTGAAGAACCAAGCGGAACATCAAAAGCTTGTAAATATCTCCCAGACGATGCTTTCCATGGTATTCTGGCTGAATCATGACCTTGATGGTGCAATTGCACAGATGGAAAAAGTGTATCAAAGCGGATACAGAGACAAGAATGTCTACGTCAACTACGAGACCTATCTATTGGAGAAGGGAGACCTAAAAAGAGCTGGACAGTTGCTTGCGGAATCAGAGGGATTGGAAAAGCAAGCAGCAGGGATTGTTGATAATCGAGGATGGTACTATCTCCTGAAAGGGGACTGGGAGCAGGCTCTCGCCACTCTGCAAACCCTTCTGGAACGCACCCCGGCCTTCCCTGAGCCTTATATCCATGCGGCTCAGGCATATTTGCATTTCGGGAAGGTCAAGGAGGCATTGCAATTGCTGGAGCAGGCCAAGGACAGTCATATTTCCAATACCAGCGGCATCAAGAGACCTTTCATCGAGGAATTCCTTAAGGCCCTCAGCGACCCCAAGACAAGAATGGTCACCGCACTCAGTGCTGATAAGGATACGGCAAGTGTTGCCCTTGGACGCATGCCTGTCATGCTGGAGAATATTTATCCGGCGACAGAGGCATCCTTTCTGGAAGGATTTGCAGTCATGAAGCAGGAGCAGGAAAAAGAAAAGAAACAGAATCAGGAAGACGATGACGAGAGACTTCCTGATACTTCGCTTTCCAAGGAAGATGAGGAATATCTCAAAAGCCACGGACTCAGCTGATCACATTACCAAGGAAGAACCCCCATACAACCGAACTGACTGCTTGGTCATAGCCACAATAGATGGAGAACGGGAAATCCTTCAGACCAAGGAAAGAAGTGGTGATGTCCATCTGCAAACCGGTACTCAAGGCCGGAAGGAAAGTCTCCTCAGCCCAAAGCAGGTCAAGATAAGCGGAAATTGAAGCATTATTAAGGATGACCAACTCGCTGAAGGAAGGCTTGAAATTAATGGGACGATATCCTAGATGAAGGCTTGCAACCGCCAAGAAATTGGAAGGATTCCCTTCAGGCGTGATGAGATTATGCCCTTTCGTCCTCAAGCTATTGCTATTGGTCCTGAATCCATCCTGGGTAAAGAGAGGGACATCCCCTTTTTCATCCAAAGCGAATCTAAAAGTGTTTCTCATTGAAAAAAACATACCCGTGGGCATCGCATCCAGCACCACATCGCTTTTCAAGGAAACAAAGGAACGGAAAGACAGGTAATCGCCCAGCACCTGATAGTACACGCCGAGACGAGAACCTGCGAGATTCCAGCCTTTGTTTTTTATACCGTCAAGATATGATCCGTCAAGCCCTGCATTGAGTAACAAGGTATTACGTCCGAACAACCTCGCCTCACCATGGAGGCTTTCAAAACCCTCCACACCTCTGATTAGGAAATGATCATTCAACAACTTGAACCGCGCCTCAATATTCTGCCGCACATAGAAAGAGGGGGTAAGGCTCCTGCTATCCCAATCAAAATCGACCAGAACCGATGCTTTCACATGATTGAACGCATAGTAATCAAGACCAGCAGTAAGCTCAGGGGAAGCCCTGAAATACTCATTTGAGAAGGTTGCATATGAAAGGCCACCTAACAAATAGGTGGAGAAATTCCCCCATTCCAAACGGTAATCCAACCCAAACGTACTGTTTTCTTTCAAAAACGAACGGCTATCATTTACAAAGGAATTGGAATCAAAACCCATCACAGAATATCCTGTACTTTTATGTACATGAGAGAAAAGGAAATAATTGCTTATTCCCTTGTTCAGGGTTTCGTTAAAATACGCCCGTTTTTCCGTAAGGGATTCCAATCCTTTTGTCTGAGGTACCTTTGCCAACTGGTCATCCACAGCCTTTGCGGCCTCGTACCCCTTCTGGCTTATTTCCTTGATATTGTCAAAGTCCATGAAGGAATCCTTCTCCACCATGCATCGTATCCATATGAGCGAGGGGTTACGTTTCATCTCAATGATTCCTGAGCGTCTTTTTTGGATGTCAAAGGCGATATTGAGATTGGTAAGAGGATTACGCAGATTCAAATTATCCACACTGTAGAAAGTCGTGGAGACTATCACATCATCAGAATACTTGAAGGCAAGATCAACAGGAGCAAGGTTTGTGATACCACCATCGATAAGCAAGTGTCCTTTGTACTCTACAGGAGGGAAATACACAGGAATGGAAAAAGAAGAGAGAAACACCTGAGCGAAGTCTCCTTCACTGATCTGTATCTGGCGTTTCGTGACCAGATCCTCCTGCACGACTATGATGGGAATCTCCAGATTCTCAAGACGCAAGGGCTTGCCAAGATAGCTTGCCGCCAATTCCGCCAGGGTGTCGGCTCGAAGCAATCCACCTTGCAAGGGCAGTGTGAAATCCAAGCGCTTTCCAAAATCTGAATTCAAAATAACTTTCTCAATCTGGTCAGGGCTCATTCCTGCAGCATACAACAAGCCCACGATGCTCCCCATGGAATTACTGATGATATAATCAGGGACAATGCCCTTCTCCTCCAAATACCGCAAAACTCCGATATGGGCCATGGCACGGGCGGACCCTCCTGAGAGAACAAGCCCTACAGGAGAACGCTTGCCTTCCGTCCTCGCCAAAATCCGTTGTCTGAACTGTTCATCACCATAAGCTATAGGAACATCACTGTTCATAATGTCGTCAACAGAACTAGCATTAGCGAACGCATAAGGGGCGCATAAAGCTACCAACAGCATGATGATAAATAGTTTTCTGAGGTTTTTCATTTTTCCTCCGCTCTTATTCAATTAGTGTATGCAATTTTTCAGTAAATCACAACAGCAATAGCTGTTGATTTATATTTCTGGATTTGGTATTATATCGAAGTTGCCAAGCCGGCATGGTGTAATTGGTAGCCACGTCAGACTCAAAATCTGATGGATGCATAATCCGTTCCAGTTCAAGTCTGGATGCCGGTAATCAAACGATGAAATGACTCCTTATATAATAGGGAGTTATTTTTTTAATAGCACCCAATCTCCCTCACCCCAGAGAAAAGAACAAAACTCAAATAAATCGGAAGCAGTCTGTTGATACGAAAGCCTACAGACACCAGCGATTCAATATCATCGTAAAGGCTGTCTTAAGCATGGGCCCAAACTTTGCAACAGAATCCTTAAGCGAGCCGAAATCACTTGCTGCATTCTTTACTGCTTTATTGATGTCGTTCTGCCCTTTGATTATGACCTTGGCTTGTGTTGCCATTTGCTTTTCTCCTTATGGTTTGATATTTGATCCCCCACAACCAAACAGACTAAATTTATATTACTTTCTGCAATACTTTGCATATCTGAGGAGAGGCAAAGATAATAAGCAGAGAACTGAAGAATCAAGACCTTTATCCAAACAAGCTCATTGCCTTCCAAGACAAAGAGAGTGTGAAAGTAGTCACAGGCATAAGGCGCTGTGGAAAATCAAGCTTAATGAAGCTGATGACCAATCATCTTAGGACCTCAGGTATTGGTAATGACCAAATCCTTGAGATGAATTTTGAATCCCTGATTTTAGGGACCTGACAGCTGACTTCTTTTACACCTATGTGAAGACCCGTTGCATTGCAGGAAAACGCATGTATCTGTTCTTTGATGAACTTCGGCGACTTACCAATTAGGAAGAAGCCGTAAACGCCTTGAGAGTTGATCTGGATTGTGACATCTACATAACAGGCTCAAATGCCTTTCTTCTTTCATTCGAATACTCAATATACCTCTCAGGAAGAAGTGTGGAAATCAAAATGCTTCCCCTATCATTTAGCGAATTCCTTTATTTCCATGATTTAGAAGTCAGGAAAGGCCAAAGCGCTCTTGGTGGTGTGGCAAAACGCATAGTTGATAGAGATGGCAACTTATATGAAACCAGAGAAGCTTTTGATTCCTACCTCCGCTTTGGTGGGATGCCAGGGATAGCAGATATGGGCCTAGATCAGGAGAAGACCTTGATGCTTCTTGATGGCATCTCCTCAACAGTGGTGGTCAGAGATATACTAGAGCGTGAAAAGCGTAGAGACCAAAGCAAAATTTCAGACCCCTTTTTGCTTCGTAAGATCATTCTCTTTTGGGCTGACAATATTGGAAGCAACATCTCGCTCTCATCAATAGGAAACACTCTCTCAGATGAAGGCCTTTTGGACAAGACAAATGTTCCCAGTGCTCATACTGTTCAATCCTATGTAACGCACTTTTTGAAAGCTACTTCCTCTATGAAATCAAAAGATTTGATATCAA
>Ga0172381_10005987_pt1 | contig 12245 bp, 11 predicted proteins | sample Leawel6488metaG_FD_119754 | JGI IMG/M metagenome (GOLD analysis project Ga0172381, IMG submission 119754) | Leachate microbial communities from a municipal landfill in Southern Ontario, Canada - Leachate well 64-88 metaG | ecosystem: Engineered > Solid waste > Landfill > Unclassified | place...
GTCCCGGTCGCACTCCTTGCAGCGATCTGCGTAACCGAGTCCCTGAAGTGGTCGTGGGATGCCGTGGAAGTGCCGCTGTCGCCATGGCTCTCCCGGTTGTCCGGAGGATCGGGCCAGGCACCGGCCGAAGGAAAGAGCGAGACCGGAAAGAAGGATCGGAAAGCAAAGAAGACCGGCCGGGCATCCGCCGGGATCCCGCCGGGAGCAGCGCTCAAAGGAATAACCTTTGTCGGGGTGATCATCCTTGCGCTCCTTGTCTTTGCCATCTCGGCCGGGCAGGATTATGCCTATGTGGCAAATACACCGGCCAACACGATCCCCGGAGACTGGACGGAGACGCTGGGATGGATGGAGACCTCAACGCCGTCAACCGGTGTCGATTACTACGGGACGTATGACCAGGAGACCTTCGTGTATCCCAATGAGTCATACGGGATCCTGGCACCCTGGGAGGAGGGGCACCGGATCACGTTCTTTGCAGAGCGGCTCCCCATCACCAACCCGTTCCAGGATCACCTTTCCGGAACACAGGGCGCAGCGGCATTCTACCTGAGCGAGGACGAGACTGCGGCCAACTCCATCCTCTCCAGCCTCAAGGGCCGGTACGTTGCAACCGATCTTGGCACGGCAACCGACACCTTCCCGTCGCTCATCCCGTGGGTGACTGACTCGGACGAGATCTCGCCTTACCTCCGCTGGTTCTTCGTGGAGGACAAAAGTTCATCGGGACTGGCCAAGACCCACCTGCTCGGCAACGACTACTTCCAGACCATGATCGTCCGGCTCCAGGTGTTTGACGGGTCTCTCGCCCTTCCCGACACCGCACAGTACACCCGGTATACGATACGGAACGTCCCGGACTCCGGTACAACCGCAGGTGTTGGCGGGCTGGCACGGGTGATCACCGGCACGCAGGCCGTGAACGTCTCGCAGGAGACCATAGCCGTCTCACCCGAAGGAGCCACCCTGTCGCCCGGAGCTACATACGCGGATCTCTATTCCAGCGTGCCTTACCAGCCGGTGAAGAAAGTGCCGGCGCTGACCCACTACCGGCTCGTCCACGAATCACCGACCAATATTTCCGTGCAGTTGTACGGGAGCGCACAAGGCAGCTCACTACCGGATATCCGGCTCGTGAAAGTCTTTGAATATGTCAAAGGCGCCCACATCCCCGGAGAGGGCGTTATCGAACTCACCCTTGTCACGAACACCGGCCGGATCTTTATGTACCGGCAGGAGAGCAGCGGAGGAGAATTTGTCGTCCCGTATGCAACGGAGGGGAGCTTATCGGATGTCCGGGCAACCGGGCCTTACCATATTGTGGGGACATCGAAATACATCACCGTGACTGAGGCGGACGTGCAGGCAGGCAACCGGGTTGCCGGTTCTGCATGATAATACCCGGGGATTGCCTGCACACGATCGTGGGATCGTGTGCTGAAATCCTGTAAAATTAACAGGATTTTGCAAAACTTCCCGTTTTTCTTTGAGAGAACAAAATCAAAATAAATTAATATTTTTATTTTTCATATCACTGTAATGGGGGGAAGGAAAGAGCAGATCGGGCGCCACTGCCCGTACTGCGGTGCAATGGTCTCGTTCGGAGAGTACTTCTGCCGCTCGTGCCACAAGAAATTCACGGACCCGAACGAACTGGATGCCCCGTCGATCAGGCAACCGGAAACATACGTGGTCTCGATCCGGAATCCCTGGATCTCGGCACTCCTCTCGGCAACCAGTGCCGGTCTCGGCCAGCTCTACAATGGCGATACGGGCCGGGGGCTCGCGTTCTTCCTTGTCTTTATCACGCTCTCGTTCAACATTTTTACCACCCAGTACCAGGCAATCCTGCTCCCGGTCATCTGGATTGCTGCGATCCTCGAAGCTCTCTGGTCGGCCCGGCGCATCAACGGGTACACCCGGCCGTTTGGCGGGATGAGTTCCCTGCTCTATGCATTGCTTGCGGTGCTCGGCCTGATCGTAGCGTTTCACTTCCTTACCGGAGAGCCTTCGATGAGTTACCTGGCCCGGATCTTCCCGCTCGTGAACCTGCTGGGGGTGGGATGAGGGCAGGACAAAAAATGGCGAAACGAGAATAGTCAGATGGGGCATACCCTGTCATGATACTATTTTTCCAGAATCCGCCCGATCTCTTTCTTCAGCGGAGGGATATCAACCACGACAACCCGCCAGAGTTCCAAGGGATCGATCGCAAAATAGTGGTGAACAGGAATATTCCTGAACCCGACGATTTTACTCCACGGTATATTAGGATACTTCCTCCGCGATTCTTCCGAAATTCCGCGGGCTGCTTCGCCGAGGATCTGGAGATGATGTACAATCCATACCTGGATCAGTTCACTAGTTTCAAATGCCGGTTTTCCCTTGAGTTGCGTATTTTTCAATATGACTGATCGCTTCCGCCATATCGGAAAATCACAACCGGTCGTCCCTCACAGAGGAACCGCCTCCGCTAGAATCCGGTTCCGCACGTGGTCGCGAAGAAGGTTAGCCGTGCAGACATCCACGTGTTTTCCCAGGAGATGCTCAAGATCATACGATAAACCGCCAAGATCGAATAAGGTCCTACCCGGGATCTCCTGACAGGATCAGAATTGAAATCATCCGGCAGTCTTCGATCGCGAATGGCTATTCGGAAAAACGGGACTGTAAAACCAAAACAGGATTTAAAACAGAAATTTCAGCATGACATTCGAAGAGAAAAGAAGAAAGGGTTAGCCGAACAGGGCACCGAGCCCTGCCATGCCGCTCTCTTCTTCTGCCTTCTTGTCCTCTTCCTTGTGCTCTGCCTTGGCGGGTGCTGCGGCTGCTGCGGGTGCTGCTGCTGCAACGGCGACCGGGGCTGCTGCTGCTGCCTTGATTGCGTCCTCAATGCTGACGCCCTCGAGTGCTGCAACGAGTGCCTTGATCCGTGATTCGTTTGCTGCTACACCTGCGGCGGTCAGGACTGCCTTGACGCCGTTCTCATCGACCTTCTTGCCTGCCTTGTGCAGGAGAAGTGCTGCATAGATATACTCCATTTTTTACACCTCAAATCTCAAATTGATTATTTTACCAGGGTCTGAAGAGCCTGGCCTTCTCTGTACGCTTTACCGATAATCGCATCGACAACGTCTTTCTCGTAGATCGCTGCCTCGATCGCAAGACCGCGGGCATCCCTGACGGCCTTCGTCAGGAGAGGCTCCATTGAATCCTTGGTCGGGATCGCGGCTTCGAGCGACAGGGCGAGTGCCTGCCGGCTTGCGAGCTGGATCTGTCCGAGGATTACAGTCTCATCTACGGAGAGCACGGATGGCTCGTAGATGTTGCCCTCGTGGAGAGCTGCCTGGAGGGCGAGCCCCACATCCATGGGCTTGATGTCAAGCTTGACGAGCACCGCAGCAAGTTTTGCCGAGATGATGCCGCCCTTCTTGACGACCGTCTTGGTCTCTCTGATCTTGACCTTGCCGCCTTCAATAGCTGCGGGGATGCCGGCCTGCTGGAGCTCGCCGACAATTGGGCCCGGCTTGAAGCTGGTCGGACCGGCCGGGATGACGATATCCTCCGGTGCTTTCTCACCGGGCTTTGCCGACATCTTGGTCTTGGTCTTCTCGAGCTGCTTGAAGAGCCTGAAGGGGTTGTCGTTTGTAAAGATGATCGCCGAGTGACCGGAGATGAACTTCGAGAGGTTCTTGGCGTCCCCTCCGATCTCGTTGAACGCATGCTTGATGAGGGTATTCCGCGTCACCTTGATGACAGCCGTTCCGCGGAGGTTCCTGCGGATCTGCTGCACCTGTTGTGCGGGGATACCGTACATGTCGACAAGCCCGATGAGCTTGTACGCTTTTGCGTTCTTCTCGATGTCAGCGACCTCGTCGTGCTTCCATGCCGGAAGGTGGTGGGTGTATAACGCCATTATTCCAACCTCACGGAGGGGCCCATCGTTGTCTTCACAAAGACGGACCGGACGTTCAGCGGACCCTGTTCGAGAACAGCTTCGATACGCTTCATGATCGTCTCGATGTTCTCGGCCACCTGTTCGGGTGTCATCGCGGTTGAACCGACCTTGGTGGAGAAGAGTTTCTTGTCCTTGGTTCTGATCTTCACCGAGTTGCGGAGACGCTCTACGATCGGGCGGATATCCTGTTGTGCCAGGATCGGCATCGGCATCCTGCCCCGCGGACCAAGCCGGGGACCAAGGTAACGACCGACACCGGGCATGACCGCCGTTTCTGCAAGGAAGTACCGGTATGTACTGGCAACTTTCCGTGCTTCGCGGGGTGCACCGCCGAGCCGTTCAACTTCTTCAGGGCCGATGATCAGGTCGACTTTGGCATCCTTTGCCTGCGTGACGATATCGCCCTTACCGATGACACAGATACCGACATTCTCGCCGGTTCCGTGGGGGAGCATAATCGTCTCGTCGATACGATTTTTCGGCTGCGCCATGTCGATATTCTTGAGATTGATGGTAATATCGATGCTCTCAGAGAATTTACGCTTAGGCGCTTTTTCTACCGCCGTTTTCACGGCTTCTAAAATCTTTGCCCTGTCTACCATCAGATTCCTCCATAGTTCTGCGACCGGCGGATAGCCGATCTCCTATGGTTTTCTCCGGTTATTTCACGAGTTGGCTGTCGTACTTGCCTTCATTGATGAGGGCGAAAACCTCTTTGGCTTTCTTGCCGTCAACGGTAACTCCGACGCTGACACACGTGCCGATGACTTCCTTTACAGCAGTCTTCAGCTCGTAGGAGAGCATACCTTCGAGTTTCATGTTGGCAATTCTGACAGCGGCCTCGAATGGCAGGTTGCCTGCCACAATGGCGTTGGGCTCCTTGGATCCTTTCTCGATACCGGCCTCTTTCTTGATGAGGGCCGCAGTCGGGGGAATACCGACTGTCAGCGTGAAGTTCTTCTTCGCGTCGACGACAATCTTAACAGGGACCTGCATGCCGTTGAAGGATGCGGTCTTCTTGTTGATCTCGTCAACTACAGCTTTCACGTTGATACCGAGTGGTCCGAGCGACGGTCCTAATGGTGGACCTGCCGTTGCCTTTCCGCCGGGTACTAATACCTCGACCACTTCTGCCATAGTCTTTGCACCATGCCGTCCCTCCTGCGGAGGGTTCCGAGCTTGGGTCTGTTAAATTTGACGGGAAGGGTGATAAAGGTGATCTTGGAATTGAGGAGATGATGGTCCAGAAGACTCTATGAAAAATTCTATGCACGTTCACATCCCCACATAGACGCGTTCTGTGGGCATCTGAGGCCCACCTTGAAGCCGGCCCGGACACTATTTCACGTCGGATAAACGCAGAGGGGACGGGTATCTGACAAGCAGGAGTATGAGATCTCCGACGGAGAAGTCGATCCAGTATAAACTATGATCCCCCGTGCCCAGGCATCTTCCTTACTATGTTGATCGGTATACCGGAATTATCCGGGATACGGCGTAGTGAATGGCATCCAGGAAAAATAGAATAAAAGTAACGCCGGTGTTTTATCAGGGTGCGGGCGCAGGCTCGCAATCAGGGAGAATACTCCCCTTCCAGCATCCCGTAATACCGGGTCGACCTCCAGTGATCCCGGAGCCAGACATGTTCGCGGAGCGTGCCCTCGTACACGAGGCCGCACTTCTCCATCACATGGGCCGAGGCAAGATTGAGCTCATCGCATTTCGCATACACCCGGTGCAGGGAGAGCCTGCCGAACCCGAACGCAAGAAACGCCCGCAGGATCTCCGATGCATACCCGGATTTCCAGTAATCCGGCAGCAGGATACAACCGACCTCTGCAGTGCTGGCCTGTTCAGGATCGATCTCGAGCATCACAAAGCCGGCGTACTCCCTGGTCTTCGGGATCCGGACCGCGAGCACGTAATCCATCCGGTTACCGGACCGCTGTGCTTCATCGATCGCGTGCTGTACGAATCCGGCAACCTGCTCATCGTTCTCAAGCCAGATCAGGACGTACTTCATGACGCTGCGGTCCCGGGCAGTACGCCGGAGGTTCGTGAGATCTTCTGCCGTAAGGTCCTCCAAGATCAGCCGTTCTGTCGTGATAGAAAAAACCATTCTTATGCTCCGCGAATACACTTTTGCTGATACGATTCATCCGGACCCGGGGGGAAATCCGGGCATGTATCTGATGTTGCCCCGTAAGAACCATAAGCCCGTTGTTGAGTGAAAATGTTATTGCACAGATCAGATTCAGTCCCGGGATTACGGCAGATCTGGCAGGATCGCCGGTGGCCCTGGGGGATTAAACCTGCGGTAACACCGGAGGATCACGAGAAAAACGGCAACCATATAACGACCCTGCATTAAACCAGAGGTATAATCACATCTGACCATCCATGTTCCATATCCTCTATGTCGACGACGAGCCCGGCCTGCTGGAGATCGGCAAACTCTTTCTCGAAACTGACAATGACTTCACGGTCGATACGGTCACGACCGCACCACGGGCACTCAGCCTCCTGGAGTCAACCCGGTATGACGCGATAGTCTCGGATTACCAGATGCCGAAGATGGACGGCCTCACATTTTTGAAAGCGCTGCGTGCAAGCGGCAACACCATACCGTTCATCATCTTCACCGGCAGGGGACGCGAAGAGGTGGTCATCGATGCACTCAACAGCGGCGCTGATTTTTATATGCAGAAAGGCGGCGAACCGGTATCCCAGTTTGCCGAGCTCGCGCACAAGATCCACCATGCCATCTCCCGGAAACGGGCAGACCTGGCCCTGCAGAAGAGCGAACATGATTATCGCCATCTCATAGAACACGCCAGTGAAGCGATCTTTATTACCCAGGACGAAGTGTTCCAGCTGGTCAATCCACAGCTGATCAAATTGACCGGGTATTCCGAACAGGAACTGCTCAACCATCCCTTCACCCGGTTTGTTCATAGTGATGATGCGGATCTGCTGCTGGACCAGTACAGGAAACGCATTGCCGGATTCAACCACCCCTCCCACCATATCTTCCGGATAATCTGCAAAGATGAGACACTCCGGTGGGTTGAACTGAACGTGGTGTCCATAACATGGAACGAACGTCCCGCAATCCTGAACTTCCTGACCGATATATCCGAGCGAAAACTCTCTGACGATTCACTCAGGGAGAGCGAGGAGCGGTACCGGCAGTTTTTCAGGACAACCTTAGACGGTCTCTTCATCACGACTCCCGAAGGAAAATGGATCGATTTTAATGATGCCGTTGTGGAGATGTTTGGCTATACCAGCCGGGAAGAGATCTTTGGCAGGCCCATCATCTCATTCTATGTGCACCCGGAAGAACGGGTGAGCTTCATCGAACTCCTTGAACGGCACGGGTATGTCAAAGAGCATCCCGTTTCATTAAGGAAACAGGACGATACCGTCTTTGACTCCATCATGACGGTCGTACCTCAGAGGAATCCTGACGGGTCAACCAGGGCGTTTATCGGTACCATCCGGGATATCTCCGAACGAAAGCATACCGAGGAGTCACTCCGGGAGAGCGAGGAACGGTACCGGCAGTTTTTCAAGGCCACCCTGGACTGCGTCTTCATTACGACACCCGATGGACACTGGATTGATTTCAATGATGCGCTGATGGAGTCACTGGGGGACAGGAGCCGTGAGGAGACGTTCGCCAGCACGGTTGCTTCCATCTATGCACACCCGGAAGAACGGGCCGCATTCCTTGAAGAAGTCACCCGCGTCGGATATATCAAAGAGCGACCATTCCAGTTCAGGAAGCGGGAGGGTACCATTGTTGACGCCCTCATCACCATTCTCCCCCAGAAAAATCCCGATGGTTCGACAAAGGCGTTCATCGGTACCGTCCGGGATATCACCGAACGAAAGCTCGCCGAGAATGCACTCAGGCAGAGCGAGGAACGATACCGCCTGATCTTTGAATCGTTTGACGACCTGTACTACCAGACCGATGCAGGCGGATGCATCACGGTCCTTTCCCCGTCCCTGTATCGCGTAACCGGGTGGAGACCGGAAGAACTGATCGGGGCGCCGGTCACGAAGATCTACGCCAACCCGGAATCCCGGAAAGACCTGCTCGATGCGCTCGCAAAGGACGGGCAGGTAAGGGATTTTGAAGTGCTGGTGGTGAAGCGTGACGGGACAGAGACCATTGCATCGCTGAATGCGAACCTTTTACGCGATGCCAACGGCACGACGACGGGCGTGGCCGGGTTGCTCCGCGACATCACCCGGCGCAGGCGCGACGAAGAGGACTTGAGGGAGAGCCAGGAGCAGTTCCGGTCCCTTGTCGAGTATGCCCTTGAAGGAATCCTCATCGTCGATCTCCAGGGAACGATCCTCTTTGCCAACAAGGCTGCAGCCCGCACCATTGAGATCGATGGCGGGGAGGCGGATCTGGCGGGCAGAAACGTGATGGAATTCATCGCGCCCGAGTCCCGGCCAGATGTGATGCGGGACTTTGCCGAGGTTGCACGGGGTCATGACGCATACCTTGTGCAATACCAGGTGATCACGTCAAAAGGGAACAGGATCTTTGTGGAGAGCATTGGCAAGACCGTTACGTATGCGGGGAAAACCGCAGACCTCCTCTCGATCCGGGACATCACCGGACGCAGGATAGCTGAAGATGCCCTCAAGGAGAGCGAGGAGAAGTACCGCCTCCTGATAGACAGTTCCCAGGATCCCATCTTCTCATTTTACCCGGACGGGACGTACCGCTATGTTAACCAGGCGTTTGCCGAGGGGGTCGGAAAACCCGTTGACCAGATCACCGGGAGGAAGATATGGGATGTATTCCCCAGGGACGAGGCAGAGAAACGGTTCTCTGTGCTCAGTTCGGTCTTTTCCACTGGAGTGGGCAGGCAGTTCGAAGTCCGGGTCCCCCGTTCCGATGGCGACCGGTATTACGTGACATCGGTTGTTCCCATCAGGGATAAGAAGGGAGCGGTCACCTCCGCCATCTGTTCATCCAAAGAGATAACCGATCGCAAGCGGGCAGAGCAGGCCGTGCAGGAAAGCGAGGAGAAGTACCGCCTCCTGATAGAGAACAGCCACGACATCATCTATACCATGACCCCGGCGGGGGATTTCCTCTTCATCTCCCCCAGCGTTACCACGCTCCTTGGCTATCCGGTACCTGAAATGGTGGGGAAGAACATCCGGCAGTTCATCCACCCGGAGGATATGCCCAGGTGCCTGGAGATCCTGAAGACGACGATCGACAGGGGGATCCCGCAGCAGGAGGTCGAATACCGCATCCGGTATGCCGACGGTTCCTGGCGCTGGCACGTCTCAAAGACGGTGCCATTGCGTGACAAAACCGGAACGATAACTGGTTTCGAGGGGATCTCAAGCGACATCTCCGGGAGAAAACGGGCCGAGGATGCACTCAGACAGGCAAACCAGAAACTCAGCCTGCTCTCCGGTATTACCCGTCACGACATCAAAAACCAGCTGCTGATACTCAGGTCCTACCTGACCCTCATGGAGACTATGCACCCGGATGCCGGAGTCAGGGATTATCTCAGGAAGGTCGATGATTCTGCACAGCGTATCAACACCATGATCCAGTTCACCAAGGATTATGACGAGATTGGCGTCAGGGCTCCCTCATGGCAGGATATCCATGCACTGGTAAATACGGCAGCAATGCAGGTTCCCCTCGGCCGGATCGTGGTGAAAAATATCCTCCCCTCCCGCATGGAAGTGTTCGCCGATCCACTCATCGCCAAGGTGTTTTACAACCTGATGGACAATGCGGTGCGGTATGGCGGGAAGATCACGGCCATCCGTTTCTCCGTACAGGAAGGGGAAGGAAACCTGATCATTGTCTGCGAGGATGATGGAAACGGTGTTGTTGCCGAAGAGAAGGTGAAGATCTTCGAACGCGGGTTCGGGAAGAACACCGGCCTTGGCCTGGCCCTGTCGCGCGAGATCCTGGCAATAACCGGAATCACGATGATCGAGAACGGGGAACCGGGCACGGGGGCGCGATTCGAATTGATCGTGCCGGCCGGGAATTACCGTTCGGATCACGCTTCCGGTAATCCCCCCGGTCAGTCATAGGATACGCCCGGTATTTTCCGCAAAAATGTTACCGTAACCCATAAGAAATATCGATCTCTTACACATCACCACGTACCTTAAACGAGCGTGTTCATGATCATCAACAGCTGGTTGCATCCCTGCCTTGAGAAACGAAATTCGGACACTGAGGGGCATGGGATATTTGCCCGTGCGGATATCCGGAAAGATGAGCGCCTGGCGATATTCGGCGGGAAGATCATGCTGATCGATGAGATGTACCAGATCCCGGAGGATCTGCAGAGGTTTACCATGCAGATCGAAGAACGGTTTGTCCTGGGTCCTGCCGGCACGGTTGCGGAGGATACGGATTTTTTCAATCACAGCTGTGATCCCAACAGCGGGTTCAAAGGGCAGGTATTCCTGGTGGCTATGCGGGATATCTGCGCCGGCGAGGAGATCACCTTTGATTATGCCATGACGGTCTCCGAGTCCGAAGGAAGCACCATGGTCTTTTCCCTGAAATGTGCCTGCGGGTCTCCCCATTGCAGGAGAACGATAACGGAACAGGACTGGATGCTTGCCGGATTACAGGACCGGTACAGGGGGTATTTTTCCCAGTATATCCAGGACAAGATCGACCGGCGAGGCGAGACCAGCCCCGGGGAACCGGTGAGCACGGGCACCATTATCTCCGACGACACGGAAGCCGGATTGCTGTCACGGTAAGGATGTATGCCCGGGGCTGCGAAACGATAGTGTCCGAAACGAACTGGCAGGATTTTCCCTCTTTGGCTGATACCGGTGCCCGAATCAAAGGCAGGGTTCGAAGAGATCCAGGATCCCTCCGGGGCACTATTCCGGTGATCGGTATGGAAAATATTTTTTGATCCTGCACGGTAAGGCAGCACCGGCAGAAAAAGAAAAAATTACTTCTGGTCCGAGAACTTCTCGACTACACGGACATTGTCACCGCGAACCGTGATCGGGATCGGGACAACGCTCTCATAGAGCTCGACCGTGATCTCTTCCTTTGCGGAGTCCACGCGCTTGACGACCGCCTTCTCGCCCTTGAAGGGCCCGGCGATCAGTTCGACGATGGTGCCCTCTTCGATACCGGAGACGACCGGCTTCGGGATGAGGAAGTGACCGACTTCGGCAAGGTTCGTTTCGCCCTTGGTAACGACACGGGCATGGGCGATCATCTCGACCAGCTGCTCGATACGGTTCCGCTGCTCGGGAGTCTCAACGAGAACATAGCCCTGCAGTTCGTTCGGGACGATGATCGAGGTCACCTTGATATCGGTTGCCTTGGTGTCTATTGCCTTGAGGATATTGTCCGCTACCGTCCGCTCCTGCTTGGAGGTCGTCTTGATCGCGAAGATCCGGTTCACGAAGGCCTCAGGGGCTGCCGGGGTGACCGGGGCTTCCGGAGCGGTAGGGGCGGGGATCTGGGGCTGGGTCATAGACATCGGGGATCAGAATCCCAGCATGGTCTTGTGTTCGAATACAACGAAGATGAGGAACCCAATCATGCCGACGAGGAGAACACCAGCTGCCGCAACGGTGGCGATCTTGGTAAACTCTTCCCGGGAGGGGGTGCGCGCGAGCTTGAGGACCCGGAGGTACTTGCGGAATAATTCCTCGTGCAGGACATCCGTTTTGATTTCAGGCTTTGAAATTTCCATATTTAATCACTTGAGAAAATCGATCTCAAACTGTTTCTGAACTTTGGGGGTAAGTTTCTCATTACGACCATATATTTGTGGCGACCGTACGCCCGTGACTACCAGCAGGCAGCGCATCTTGTCTTCCATCGCCGGGTCGATCTGGGCTCCCCAGATGATCCGGGCGCTCGGGTCAACACGGCTGTAGACTTCCTGCACCACGCCTTCCGCTTCTTCCATGGTCATGTCCGGGCCACCGACCACGTTGACGAGTGCGGCAGTAGCACCGCTGATATCCACATCCAGGAGCGGGGAACGGATGGCTTTCTTGACCGAGTCGGCCGCCTTGTCCTCACTGTCGCTCTCGCCCATGCCGATCATGGCAACGCCGCCGCGTTCCATGACGGTGCGGACATCGGCAAAGTCGAGGTTGACGAGGCCGGGCATGGTGATCAGTTCGGTGATGCCCTTGACAGCACGCATCAGGACTTCGTCTGCGATCTTGAACGCAGCATAGAGGGGAAGTTTGGGGACGACTTCGAGCAGCTTGTCATTGGGCACAACAA
>Ga0172381_10005988_pt1 | contig 12243 bp, 9 predicted proteins | sample Leawel6488metaG_FD_119754 | JGI IMG/M metagenome (GOLD analysis project Ga0172381, IMG submission 119754) | Leachate microbial communities from a municipal landfill in Southern Ontario, Canada - Leachate well 64-88 metaG | ecosystem: Engineered > Solid waste > Landfill > Unclassified | place...
CGCTACTAAGAAAAAATCAAAATTATTGAAATCATTTCTCATGTTGCTAGATGCGATTTCAGAAAAATTGAGATTTTTTAATGACGGTGGTTGAATTACTGGAATGTTATTTTCTTCGGCCCAAGTCTTGACTAGTGGGGGAGTCAAAATCATTTTTCGTCCCTGTGGTTTGTCAGGAATTGTCACAATAAGCTTCGGCGTCAGTCCGCGTTTGCTCAGCGTGTTCAGCGTTTTTACACTAAACTCATCAGTTCCAAAAAAGGCAAAATTCATCCCGCTAGAAATTTACTATTCTACAAATAATTGCCGACCTTAAATATGTCGAAATCCCTTCTTGATTTTTCAACATTTTTCTTGCGACTGAATTTCTAACGGGATTCATGGCCCAATTATAGCAAAAAAGGTGATTTTAGCTAGTTCAACAAGTAATTACGACATCTCACTGACACGCTTAAAGTTTGAATATTAGACATAACCGTGTTATAATTACGTCGGAGAAATCAAACACACCAGCTTGCCGCTGGAGGAGGTGCGATGTGACGGATAAGGAAGAGGAGAAGAAAAAGAAGAAGAAAGAGGAGAATTCGACTTCCTGGCCCGCGAACGTTGATGATGCCGACGACTCAATGTGCCGGCCCCCTGGTTCTTACGACGCCATGTTGGAAATGGCCGATCCTGGAAGTCGTGGCATCGTGGGTGACCGTCGGTAGAGGTTAAATCGGGGAGAGAGAGGCGTTTTCTCTCTCCCCGACTTTTTTATAACCGCAAGGTTGAACCCCCCCCCCGCGGTTGGGGAATTACTTTTGAGGTTCGGGTTTGTATTCTTTGACGCCTTTAGTTTTGTCGATAAACAATACGCCCTCAAGATGATCCATTTCGTGTTGAAAAATCTGAGCCATTAGACCCGAGCCGGAGCGGGTGAATTTTTTGCCATTTTGGTCGTAAGCTTCGATGGTGGCCTTGTCCGATCGTTTAACGACGCCATAGAGCCAGCGAACGGAAAGGCAACCTTCCTCCAGACCAATTTTTGTTTTTGAAAGATTAGTAAATTTTGGATTAATGAAAACGAGATCTGGTTTTGGTGTTTCGCCCTCTTTAGAAAAAATTCTTCCGGTGATAATGAAAATACGAAGAGGCACAGCAATTTGTGGAGCCGCTAAAGCAACACCATCATCTTCCTTGGCTAGCGCCTCGCTCATATTTTTCAAGATTTTGGTAATTTTTTTACCACCAATATCCGCGAAAGGGACCTCCTTGGCTTTTTCTCTTAAAATCTCGTTGTCTTTCTGAACAATCTTTACCATCCCAATCCGAAGCTTAAAATTTTTAATTTATATCACCTTATTTTACTTCTCCCGCTTCTAACGGGACAAGTACCTATAATTTACAACAAAAAAGCCAAAAAGTCGAACTCGGTGGTCGAGAATCTATAAAATACTTTCCGGATCAACTTTAATCAAAAACGACGGTGGCAGATTTTTTAAAATGGCGAGAAGCTTCAGCTCTGGCCATTTGACTGGGTCCAAACGCAATAAAATATTTAAAGAATAATTTTTACCCGCTTCGTCTTTAAGGTTGGGAAAAACCAGTGGTTCATATTCTTCTAGCTGTTTTTCTAAGTCGGCAATCTCTTTGGTCACTTCCGTTTTTTTGCCTTCACGAGAAATTTTTATCAAAATCTTGAATGGCGGATAGCCGAGGGTTTGGCGTTCTTCAATTTCGTCGCGATAAAAATCGAGCAAATTGCCGGTGGTCACATAGTGAAAAACTTTTTCTTCGGGGTTATGGGTTTGGACGGTAAATCTTTTGGTCGAGAGTGACCGAAGACGTAAAAGCAAATTAAATAGTTTTTCACTGATACGAAAATCGGGTAAGGCGAAAAAAGAGTCAATATTGGCAATGGCGATATTCTCAATTTTTTCCCGCAAATAATTTATGGCCATTTCGGTCCCTAATAAAACAGAACCAGGCGAGGCGATAAATTTAGCCATAATTTCCTCGGCTTGTTTGGGGGTTTTGACAGTGTCGCTATCTAAACGGAAATAGGTCAGGCCCGGTAGCTTTTCATCCAGCTCCTCAATAATTTTTTCTAAACCATAGCCCACCACGGCTAGGCGCCAACCGCCACAATGGGCGCAATTATCTTCAACTTCCACGATCTGGCTACATTTATGGCAAGAAAAAATTCGATCGGAATCTTTTTTGGCTAAATTCTGGTGAAGAAAAAGAGGTGAATGACAAACGTCGCAAGAGAGAGCTGTTCCGCAATCACTGCAAATTGTTAAGGGGGCGAGACCTCGGCGACCAGAGAAAATAAACATTCGTTCATTTTGATCTTGGCTATTTTCAATTTGGGCAAGCAGGGTCTCGCTTAGACTATTATGTTTATCCAGAATGGTACCGTCGGTTTGAATGAGGGGGACAATTATTTGTTTTGTTTCGGAATAGACTCGATATTTGATGGCTGAGGCGGGGATGAGCTCGCCCTTGCCGGCACGGTAGATTGTCTCGCTCCGAAGAGAAATATCGCCAAAAATAATTTTAATTTTTTTATGCTCGGCTAATTTTTCAGCAAAATAACGATAATCAATGAATGGCCGGTTTAGATTTTTATAAGAGGAAGAGTTTTCGTGGTCAATGATAATCGTGCTGATATCTTTTCGGGGTAAGGACAAAAACATCGGTGAAGCAATAATGAGTAAAGGATGATCGTTGACGATTGCTTTTTTCCAAATTGCTAGTAATTCTTTTTTTGGTAAGAGGTTATGAATTACCACGGAGTATTGCTCAATACCCTTGGTAATGAAATTAGCAATATTTTTGATGTCTAGGGTGGTCGGAGCACACAAAAAGACTGATTGTTTCCTCGCAAAAGACTCACGAATTAGACTTTTGTAAAAAGAGAGTCTTTCTTCCTCGGATTCTTGGATAACCATTTTATCTGGTGGTGACATGTTCTCGATTTTTTGCTCACCGCTAATTTTGGCCGGGGGAATTTTTAGGCCTTCTAAATTTTCCAAGATTATTTTCGGGATGAGGCTTTTAAAAGTTTGCCCGGCCGGTGAGGCAAAAAAATCAGCGGTCTCACTGGTGGCCGAAATGAATTCTGGTAGAAAATAAGTTTGGCTCTTGATTCGGCTGATCTTTTTCAGGCCGAAGTCACCTTTGCGAATTTGTGATTTCAAGTTCTTCGCCTCCTTGACCTCTATTACTAGACCGTCAATTTCTTTGTTTCTGATTGGTATCGAGACGATCGCCCCAAGCTTGACATCCTGGCTCGTAAAATAGGTCAAGTTGTCTTTGAAAAAGGCTTTATTTATGGGGATAATGCTGACGATTTTCATCCCGTTAGAGGCAGATCACGATCGAATGACCGCCTATCTGCTTGATTAAGTTTTTAGTAATATTTGACAGCATAATTAAAATATTGGGTATTCGTGATCGTGGTCTCTAACGGGATTCCGGGTGGTCAATTAAAGTAGAGTATATAAATTTTTAAGGATATACACAACAAAAGTCTTTCTTTCAGTCATTGTCTATTGTATAATTAAAGAAACCTAGGTTTCTTTAATTATGACTGATAAAAATTCTCAAACCAATCTGCCCGCTGGTGTGATTTCAGGTAAATTTACTGGTGGCGGTGCCCTTCCCGATGGCTTATCTCGTTCAGTTTCAAGCCAGCCTGGCTATTTTAAACTGGAAAAGAGATTGCCGAATCTGCCAGTATCTTATGAGCAAAGATCTTTGCCGGCTTCTGTCGACAAAAAAAATCAGTCTCTGGTACCGATGGCTGGGGTGGTAGTGGCCCTACTTTTCATCAGTTTTGTTGGGGTCAAGTCGTTGTCAGTTAGCCCCGATCTTTACTCGAGCGTTCCGACCGCTGTCGAGACGGTCAATGTCGCTTTCAATTCTAATATTGATACTAGTAATCTAATTTCCAATGTAAAAGAAGCAACAGTCGTAATGCCAGAAAAAGTCAAAAATAATTTTGTCACCGCTTCAATTTTTTCAGCGGTTGACAACTTATTCAGTAGCCTTTGGATTTGGTGTCGATCTATTTTTTCTTTAATCGTTGACAATTGGAAAAAATTTTTAGGAATGACTCCGATTGATAAATCAGACCCCGCTTCCAGCTTAACTCCTGAATTGCAGGCGAAACTCAAGCAAGAAATTACTGACGAGCTCTACAATCGCTTGATCTCAGGAGAATCTACCCCAGCCGGCTTTACCGGTAATCGCACCGGGATATCGATTTCCCCGTCGACCGGGTCGACATCTTCTGATGAAGCGATTAAACAAAAGATTCGAAATATATTTTCAGACAAAGTCGATATTAGCTTTGACAAGTCCGGCACTTCTGGTGTCATCACTCCTCAATTTAGTCGAATGAAGAATGGTAGTAACTATGTTTTTGTTTTAACCCCCTTGCGCTAAATGTCAAAAGTTTCTAGTTTAATTGTTCGCTTGCCAATATTTTTAGTTGTTTGTTTTTGTCTAATTGGTTCTGTTTTGGGAGCATCGGAAAGTTTTTCTATCTATCCCACTAAACAAGAAGTGCGGGTGTCGCCCGGGGAGAATAAAGATATTTCTCTAACGATTGCTAATAACTTTAACACGGATTCGGATTTTTTGATTGGTTTAGAAAACTTAATTCAAAATAAAGATGTAGCAAAGGACAAACCGGTGACTCTAAATAACTTAAATGGCCTTATCTCTTTTGAAAGTGGCCCGATCCATATTGCCCCGGGACAAAAAATAAAAATTCCATTAAAAATTTCAATACCGGCGAACGTTACCCCGGGTGGGTATTATGGCATTGTCTCGGTTACTGGCCAGAATAATTCTGGCGGCCAAACAAAAATAAGTTCGGCTCTCGGTTCGGTAATTTTTGTTCGAGTATCTGGTCAGGTTACTGAAAAAGGCCGGGTGGAAAGTTTCGGCTTACTTGGCAATCGGTTGATTTTTGGTAGTCCGCCGATAGATTTTCAAACCTCTTTTACAAATGATGGTAATATTTTTCTTAATCCATATGGTTTAGTGGAAATAAAAAATATCTTTGGTCAGAGGGTAAAAGTTTTGGAGTTTAAACCTTGGTCTGTTCTGCCGAGGTCTAGTCAAATGGCCGAAACGAGCTACCAGCGGCATTCTTTGTTGGGTTATTATCGTGCCCAGCTCTATCTTAATCTTGGTTATGCCAATAAGATAGAACAAAAAACGGTTTCTTTTTTAGTAATTCCTTGGTGGTTACTGGTGGCTACCTTGGTTATTATTGTTGGCCTTATTACATTTTTTAAGATAAAATTAAAGAGATGAGCCCCGTTAGAGACCACGATGATCACGAATCTTTACTATTTTAAATTATGTCACCGATTTTTATTAAAAACTTAAATAAACAGACGGGCGATCTCTTGATCGAGATCTGTCTCTAACGGGATGAGTAAAAATTTTTTGCTAACGGTAATTATTTTTTCTGGGGCACTGGTTTTTTTGAATGGGCAATCGGTTTTAGCCTACGTTGCAAGTAGTACGCATTACCAAATTGAAAAAGATAGTATCAACTTTGGAGGGACGGATTTTTCTACCTCGACCAATTACAGTTTAAATGATACTTTTGGCGAAATCGCTACCGGTAGCTCGACCGATTTGACCAAACTGGTGCAAGCAGGCTATCGTTCGGCCGATGATAATTATTTTATCTCGATTACTTCAACCGGGAATACTACTCTTAGCCCAAACATTAGTGGTTCTGGTGGCGGTTCTTCGGCTGGTTCAGCAACCTGGCAGGTAACGACAAATAATCCAGCGGGTTATAACCTTTATTTAAAATCAGCGACCAATCCAAGTTTGAAATCGGGGAGTGATCATTTTGATGACTATACACCAGCCGTCGCGGGTGTTCCTGACCTTGTTTGGCAAACAATTGCTTCGTCGGCCCGATTCGGTTTTTCCGTTAAAGATACCGATGCCACCCAAACTTTCAAAAATAATGGAGTAACTTGTAACGCGGGAACATCAAATACCGTTCTGGCCTGCTGGCTTGGATTGAGTACAAGCTACCGGCTTGTTGCTGGCTCGACGAGTGCCAATTTCCCAGCCGGGACGGATCTGGTTGTTAATTTTAAAGCTGAGATTGGGGCGAACAAAGTTTTAAATAATGGCAACTACATCGCAGGAGTTACCGCGATGGCCTTAGTGCTTTAGGTTTATGAAAATAAATATAAAAAACAAAAAATTTTTCTTAGGTCTTATTTTTGTTTTCACCTTAATTGCAACCGCCAACTCTTCGTTTGGTGCTTCAAATTCGGTTAATGTGGGGGTGACTGTTTCTCAATCTCAGATTATGGGCTGTACCGATCTGGCTGCCAATAATTATAACAAAAATGCGACCGTAGACGATGGAAGCTGTAACTATACTCATATCGGTGGCGGTATTTCTGGCTGTACTAACTCGCTAGCGAGCAATTATAATTCTTCGGCAACTATTGATGATGGTAGCTGTCTTCTCACTGAGGAAGTGCCCAATGTTCGTAATTTTCAGGCTCATTATCGCCAAGAACAAGGGGGTATAGTTTTGACCTGGGAAAACCCTCTCAATTATGATTTTCAGTCAATTCGAATAATGAGGTCTTTAACGGTTCCGCCAATAAACCCAAATGACGGCACTTTAGTTTATGAAAATCGTGACGAAAAAACGGTTGATCCCAATGTCGTGGTTGGACAGAGGTATTATTACACCGCTTTTGTTCGTAGTCGAGTCAGCACTTTTTCTTCAGGTGTCGTGGCGACGGAACGGGTTCCTAGCCCGGGGGAGGTTTTTGGTTGTACTAATTCGATGGCTTCTAATTATAATCCCAGGGCGACAATTGATGATGGTAGCTGTCCTGGTGGCGTTGGTGGAGGGGGAACGACAACCCAGACAAATTTTGTTAGTACAACGAGTCCTTTTGAACTATTACCAAAAACCACCGCTCCGACGGCTTTGACTTGGACCCTTTTGTTTATTCAACCAAAAGAAGCGGAAAAAACTTTTGATAAAACGAGCAAAGTAGATATTTTTGGCGAGAAAAATTTGACGATCAAATTTAACGCCGCCGTTTTGCCGAATGTTTTAAAAACCGTTGGTATTACAATTTATGATCCGGAAGATGAGACAAGGTCGTTTTCCTTTTTGCTAAAAGAAAATACCGACCGCTCTGCTTATACCGCGACGATCGAGCCTCTCCTAAAAAAAGGAACTTACCCAATTAGTATTTTTGTTATCAATTACCGAGATCAAACGATGAAGCAAATTAAGGGGACGCTCGTCGTTACCGGTGTTAAACCGGCTTTTAATATCTGGCCAGTTTTAGGGGAGATTGCCCCACCATTGATTGTCGTTGGTTTATTGCCATCGATTTACGAGCTTCTTTTGTTGTTACTCCGGGCTCTAAGCTATCTCTTTGGTTATCGCAAGAAAGGTAAACCTTGGGGTACGGTCTACGACTCTGTCACCAAACGTCCGCTTGATCCGGCTTATGTTACTATCTTGCAAAATGATAAAGAGATAACAAGCGCTATTACTGATATCGATGGCCGTTTTGGTTTTTTCTTGCCGGCCGGAACCTATAACCTTCGTGCCAACAAGACTCACTATAAGTTTCCCTCATCTCAATTATTTGGGCGTCTAAATGATGAGGTCTATGGTAATCTTTATTTCGGCGGAGCGACGACGGTCAAAGAAGGAGAAGTGGTTAATCTCAATATCCCAATGGACCCACTTGATTTTGACTGGAATGAATACGCCAAAAACAAAACAAATTATTTTCGCTTCTACTCGAGGCGCGAAAGGATTAAAATCTGGCTACTTGATGGTATATTTTACTTTGGCTTCGCTCTTTCGATTGGTGTTTTTGTGGCTCAACCCTCGATTCTCAATGTATTTTTCTGTGCTTTCTATGTGATCTTTGAAATTTTCCGAATTTTCTGGCGTTATCGCCACCGAGCCGGCCAGCTTGTTTCGGCTTCGACTGGCGAGCCCTTGGCCTTTGGCCTCGTCCGTGTTTATTTGCCGGATTCTAATCAATTGGTAAAGATTGCTCCGGCCGATGAATTGGGGCGCTATTATATCCTTGTTCGACCGGGCACTTACTACTATACTGTGGAAGAGAAGCAGGTTGACGGATCTTATGTTAAAATCTATCAATCGGGTTTGGTTAATTTGCCCAAAGGCGTTTTGACCGAGAAGATCATTATTAAATAATTCTATATTCTTATGAGTGAAAAAGGTGATAAATTTATCATTGACGGTTTAGCGGGCAAAAAAATTTTAAAAGGGGAAATCTCTGTCGGCGGGGCAAAAAATGCGATTATGATTTTGGCGACGGCCGTCTTGTTCCGAGATGGCTTTTCTGTCAGTAACTTGCCGGGAATTAGTGACGTTGACTTAATGATTGAAATATTAAAAAAATTAGGCGGACAGGTTAAAAGAAGTTCACCTCATAATTTGGAACTGAAAACCGATAAAATTAATCAATTCAAACTAGATTCAGATCTTTTGAAAAAACTGAGAGCCTCAATTGTTTTTACTGGCCCAGTGCTTGCTCGCATGGGTGAAGTAATCTTTACTTACCCCGGTGGCTGCGTTATTGGTAAGCGACCAATTGATCTTTTCCTTGCGGGCTTTAAGAAAATGGGTGCTGAAATCAAGGAGGAAGGAGAAACTTTCGTTGTCAAAGCTCCCAGTGGAAAATTGCAGGGTGCGGAAATATTTTTTAAAAAACAAAGTGTGACAGCGACTGAAACTTTTATGATGGCTGCGACTTTGGCCAAAGGGAAAACTATTTTGAAAAATTGTGGAATGGAACCGGAGATTGTTAGCCTTGGTGAATTTCTTAATGAATGTGGGGCGAAAATTACGGGGTTGGGTACGCCGACGATTACCATCGAAGGTGGTGAACTTCTTATCGGCGCTGGTAAAAAATACACAACGATCCCGGACCGAATCGAAGCTGGAAGTTTCTTAATCCTTGGCGCTATCGCCGGGAAAGATTTAAAGATTACTAATTGTGAGCCAAGGTATCTTGATTCGTTGATCAATCTTTTGCGAGATAGCGGTGTTAATATTGAAGTTGGCCAAGATTATCTTCGGGTAAAAAATTCTGGTAAAGAAAAATTTATGGCAATCGATATCAAGACCCACGAGTATCCCGGTTTCCCGACCGATCTCCAACAACCAGTTTCCATTTTTTTGTCACAAGCCGAAGGTGAGAGCTTTGTTTTTGAGACAATTTTTGAAGGTCGTCTAAATTATCTTGAGGCGCTTGGTCGAATGGGGGTAAACGCCAAAATTCTTGATACTCACCGAGCGATTATTTATGGTAAAACTTCGCTCGTGGGTAAGGAGATTGAAAGCCCCGACTTGCGGGCTGGGCTAGCGTATGTTCTGGCTGGAATTGTTGCAAGCGGCCAGTCGGTAGTTCATAATGTCAAATATATCGACCGAGGCTACGAAAAAATTGAAAATCGTCTCAAATCGCTTGGTGTAAAGATCAAACGGGCCCCGGAAGATTAAAATAACCCGCCAAAATTTTTTTATTCGTTTAAACTTAAAGTTTAAACATAAAAAAGTAAAAAAACTTAGGTAGGCAAGAAAATATGTTTATTACAAAACTCGGAATTGATTTGGGCACAGCCAATACTTTGGTTTATATGCCAGGCAAGGGGATTGTCTTGAATGAGCCATCCGTGGTGGCCGTGTCTGAATGGAATAATAAGGTCGTGGCGGTTGGGACAGAAGCGAAAGAAATGGTTGGCAAAGCTCCAGACAATATTGTTGTCTATAAACCGATGAAAGATGGGGTAATCGCTGATTATCGAATTACGGAGGCAATGCTTCGTTATTATATCAATAAAGCCCTGGGACGTTTCAATGTCTTTAAGCCGGAAGTGATGGTTTCGGTGCCGGCGGGCGTAACCTCGACAGAAAGACGGGCGGTTATTGAAGCAACCATGCGCGCCGGTGCGAAAAACGCCTATGTGGTCAAGGAGCCAATTCTTGCGGCGATCGGCGCGGGTATTCCGATTTATGAAGCTCGCGGTCATATGGTGGTAGACATTGGTGGTGGCACGACCGACGTGGCGGTTATCTCGCTTGGTGGTATCGTTTCTTCCACCTCGGTCAAACACGCTGGTAACAAAATTGATCAAGCCATCGCTGACTATATTAAAAAAACCTTCAACTTAGCAATTGGCGATAAAACGGCTGAAGATGTTAAGGCGACAATTGGTTCGGCGATTCCGATCGAAGAAGAATTGTCCTACGTTATTAAGGGGCGAGATTTTATGAGTGGCTTACCTCGATCGGTTGAAGTGCGAACCAATGAAATTGTCCGAGCGATTGACAGCGAAATGAAAGAGGTGGTTAAGGCGATTAAAGTTGTTTTTCAAGATACCCCGCCGGAATTGTCGGCCGATATCATTGACCAGGGGATTACCATGACCGGCGGATCATCGCTCCTTCGGAATTTACCGGAATTGGTTTATCGGAAGACAGGGGTGAAAGCTTATTTGGCGGATGACGCTTTATATTGTGTCGCCAAAGGTACCGGCATCGCCCTTGAACATCTGGATACTTACAAGAAAAGTATTATTTCTAAGAAGTAGTAAGTATTAAGTAGTAAGTAATAAGTACACAAAAAGAAAAAGAAGCAGTCTGATTTTTTACTACTTACTACCTACTACTTACTACTAAAAATGACAGCCATTTTAAAAAATTATGCCCAGAGTTCTCGACGACCTATTCAATCAAAGGAATCTCCACCACGCCTATCTTCTGGTTGGCCAGCCCGGGGTAATTTTACCGATACTTGAAACAGCGATTAAAAATAGATTAGAGGTAGATGATTTATCGTCCAATCCTGATTATTGGCAGGAAAGATTCCTAACTTTTGGTATCAAAGAAAGCTTAGACTTACGAGGCCGTCAAACGAAAAAAGCCTTTGGCGAGACCGGGCGATATTTTGTTTTAACGATTGATTCAATTACTGTGGAGGCGCAAAATGCCTTACTCAAGACTTTTGAAGAACCGGCCAGTGATGTCCACTTTTTTATGATTGCTCGGTCAGAAGATATTTTTCTGCCAACCCTTAAGTCACGACTGGAAATAATCGACGTGAAGCACTCGGTGCTTCCCACGGAAGTCGATGAAAAAATAAAAATCGAAAAATTTTTAAAGCTAGAACCACAAGCCCGATTGGATTTTATGCAAAAAGAGTTTGTGAAAAAGCCTGCTCGTTCATCTGGTGAGAAAGAAATAGGCCGGGGAGAGATCTTTGATTTTCTTGGCGAGCTAGAGATGGCTTTGCATAAAAAAGTAAAAAAAATAAGTGGTGCCGATAAAGAATTAATTTTTGCGCTGGAAGAAATCGCCAAAGCCCGAGGCTATTTATCAAATCCACGATCCTCGGTACGGCTGATTTTAGAACACTTAGCGATGGTAGTAAGTAGTCAGTAATAGGTAATGGAATTTTTTCCTAAATATAGTTTAATCTCAATTATTCGATAACGTACACGGTCGTACACATTATCGAATAATAAGATAAAAGAAAAATAGCCCCCGACCGATAAGGTGCGGGGGCTCACGACTACTTGTTGAGGCTGAACCTTATTCGCGGTAGACGACCAAGTGATCGCCTCGGGCTACCGCGCCTGCCGGTCCATCGTTGTACAGCTGAGGGTACGGTTGTCCCGGAAACATTCTGAGCGCCGGGTGGTAAAGGTAGGTGGAATCACTCCGATCTTCGGGGAAAACGATCGTGTTTACGCCGGATCCCTCGACGAAGACTTCGAAACAGCGCGGGATGAACCGCGGGTTCAACACCAGGAAGTCCCGAATCTCCTTGCCGTGGCGAGGGTATTTTTCGCCAATTTTGTAGGTGACTTCTCTACCTCCCCAGCTTGCCCAGCCTTTGAAATCGGGTGGCACGATGGTGATCGGTCGTCCATCAATGTAGAGGACGCCGTTCTTATTCTCGATGATCATGATTTTGGGCCGATAGGTATTATCTCCGACCCTCTCGACCCCGCAAGGTACCTCGGCGCGAAGAAGATGGCCACTTTTTTGGGCCAGGTAAGCTTGGCCGAGCTCTCGGAGAGCTTGATAGAAGTATTCATGGCCCCCTTTGTTCAGCCAGTCGAGAACTTTGAAAAATTCGAAGATCCCCAGATTTTCCCAAACCGTACGTACGTAGGTTTGGATCTTCGTTA
>Ga0172381_10005989_pt1 | contig 12242 bp, 6 predicted proteins | sample Leawel6488metaG_FD_119754 | JGI IMG/M metagenome (GOLD analysis project Ga0172381, IMG submission 119754) | Leachate microbial communities from a municipal landfill in Southern Ontario, Canada - Leachate well 64-88 metaG | ecosystem: Engineered > Solid waste > Landfill > Unclassified | place...
CTTCCTGCCGGATATTTTATGAACCGTTTTGGGTATAAACGGGGAATAATCCTTGGATTGCTTCTTTATGCCCTGGGCTCTTTTCTTTTTTACCCGGCCACGGCGGTTCAGCTGTTCTGGCCTTTCCTGCTGGCCCTGGTTATCATCGCCTTCGGATTGGCTTTTCTGGAAACAGCGGCCAACCCGTATATCTCGGTGTTTGGTCCCGGCGAAAGCGCTGGCCGGAGACTCAATCTCTCCCAATCATTCAATGGATTAGGCTGGATTTTCGGTCCGCTGGTGGGTGGACTGACTATTTTCGGGTTGAAAGATTCAGGAGAAACGGCATTCTCATCCATCGCCTGGCCATACCTGGGTGTGGGGGCAGTGGTGTTGCTGGTAGCGCTGATGTTTTACAGGATCCCGCTTCCTGAGATCCATGAAACCTCATCTTCCGGTGAAGTGTCTGCTACCTATAAAGAATTGCTGAAACACCGTCATTTTATCCTTGCCGTGATTGCCCAGTTTTTTTATGTCGCGGCCCAGACAGGGATAAACAGCTTTTTTATCAACTATACCACCGAAGCAATTTCAGGGATCACCAACGCCCAGGCTGCCCTCGTTCTCTCTTTTGGCGGGATGGGGCTTTTTTTTGTGGGAAGGCTTTCGGGAAGTTACCTGATGCGTTCATTTGCCCCCAACCGGCTGCTCTCCATTTATGCCACTGCCTGTACGCTTCTGATGGCGCTGGTTCTTGCCGGCCTTGGATGGCTTTCGGTATCGGCTCTCTTTATCACCTACTTTTTCATGTCGATCATGTTCCCGACCATCTTTGTCCTTGGCCTGAAAGGACTGGGACCACTCACCAAAAAAGCTTCCTCCTTCCTGGTGATGGCCATCGTGGGTGGGGCGGTTTGTCCTATCCTGATGGGGTATATCGCCGATCACTCGGCCATGCAGTGGGGCTTCGCGGTTCCGTTGTTTTGTTTTCTTGCGGTGTTGTATTATGGCGTGAAGGGCTATAAGCAATGATTATTCATTCAACGCGCCCAGGTCAAAAACCTTTTCCATCATCTTCCATTTATCGGTGGAGGTTTCGCCAGGTCCGGATCCCTGAAATTTCGATACAAAAGTCTCCCATTCCTGCTGCCGTGGTAAGGCCGAAAGCCGTTTCATGTCCCGTTCAAAGTCAAAGTCGGGACCGGCTTCAATGATCATAAACAACCGGGATCCAAGTTGGTGGATCTCCATCTGTTGAATTCCAACTTCTTTAATCCCCTCAGGGATCTCAGCCCAGATATTCCCTGATAAGGCCCGGATCTTCTTTCAGATCAAGGGTCAGGCAAAAACGTTGTGTGGGTTTCATCTGTTAATAATTTTGATTTTAATGGTCAGATGGAATATCCATAATTGACATTCACGGTTTGCATGATCGTTGTTCTTATGGATATTTAATGAGATGTTTTTTGATGCAAAGGAAAGAAAAAAGAAAATAGGTTAATTTTGAATAAAAAAGATCCCTTATGGACATCCTTCTCACATTGCCCCCTCATGCTGCCGCGTATGTTAAAAAGCATAAAAACGAATTCACGGGGATCGCGGATATTTTTTCCGACCCCGAAGGACAGAAATTGGGTTCCGGAGGAGGAACAGTGAATGTCCTGTGGAGACACAATTTAAATAGCGAAGTTGCGAAATTGCAAAATGGCGAAACAAAAAAAATCGTTATTCATTCTGATGGGGAAAGCCGGCGGCTGCCAGCGTATGCTCCGATGGGAAAGAGTTTGGTCCCTTTCCCGGTATTCAAATGGGGGAGGGGACAGCGGATCAATCAAACCTTGTTTGATGTGCAGAGGCCATTGATGGAGAAAATATTGGAGCGGGCGCCGGAGGGGTTGAATACCCTGGTGGCAAGCGGGGATGCATTGGTGTGGATGGATATTTTCACGGAAAAGATACCGCAGGCCGACGTGGTGTGTGTGGGTGTGTGGACAAGACCGGAAATCGCATCCCGCCATGGGGTGTTTGTTTGTCCGCGGCACGACCCCGGTGAACTGTACCGGATGCTGCAGAAGCCTTCGGTGGAGACGTTACAAGGGCTGACCGGTGAATTTCTTTATCTCCTCGATGCAGGAATATGGCTCCTCTCCGACCGGGCGGTAGAACATCTCTTTAAGGCTTCGGGGTGGGATGCTAAGAAAAAAATATTCAGGAAAGGCGGCCCTGAATATTATGACCTTTACTCCGATTTCGGACATACTTTGGGAACCCTGAATAAAGAAAAGCAACCGCTCACCGTACGGATCCTTCCGCTTGACCAGGCTGAATTTTATCATTTCGGGAGCAATGCCGACCTGCTCGGCTCCACCGGTATCCTACATAACCGGATCGTCGATCAGCGGGAGATCTGGCATAAAAAGATTAAACCGGGAGCCGAGATCTTTGTGCAGAACTCGGTGACAAAAATTTCTTTCCAACCGGAACACTCCTTCTTATGGATTGAAAACGCAACCATCCCTGCCGGCTGGAAACTTCACGATCATCATATCATTACCGGGATCCCGGTTAACAACTGGACTATCGACATCCCGGCCGGGACCTGCCTCGATTTTATTCCTGTCGGTCGTCATCAATATTGTATCCGCCCTTATGGTTACTACGATATGTTCCGGGGGAAGGCTTCGAACCCCGCGACCCAATGGCAAAATCACGCGCTGACAAAGTGGTTCACCGACCGGGATTTTTCTGAAAAGGAGATAAAACCGATATTGACCGGAGATATCTATGATTGTCTGCTTTTTCCCGTGATGGACAGGGCAGCGATTTCTGGGCCGTTCATCCAGTGGTTGATTTCTGTTCCTGAAGGCCCCGGGACAGTCCATCAACGGTATAAAGCAGAATGGTTAAAATGTAAGCGGTTGTCGTCCGGAGAGATTATCAGGGAGGCAAACCATTCGCGTTTAAAAGGGCAACAGCGGATAAACATGGAAGAGTCGCTCACTGCCCTGGCCAGGAACTACCGCCAGAGTGTTTTTTACCAGCTTGACCTTAAGGAGACTGCGGCAACGTTCCTGAAAGCTGATTTGTCGTTGCCTCCTTTGCCCGCGACAGAAGAGCCGGTCATGATGCGCATCCACGACCTGATGTTCCGTTCGGTTTATTATGAAAAAAAGTCAAAGGAAAAATCCGAAGCACTAAGTAAACAGGCCTTCAGGTTGTTAAAGGAGGGAATGCTGGATTGCGTCCGGGATAAAAAGCTCAATCCTGTCATGAATGTTCAGCGCGACCAGATTGTATGGGGACGCAGCCCGGTAAGGTTTGACCTGGCGGGTGGGTGGACGGATACTCCACCATATTGTATCCTGTATGGTGGCCAGGTGGTGAATATGGCCGTGGAGCTGAACGGGCAACCGCCCATCCAGGTTTATATATGTCCGAATGAAAGACCCGCGATCAGGATCCATTCCATCGATCTGGGGCTCGACGAAGTGATACAGTCATACGAGGACATCTCGGATGTCACAAGGGTGGGATCGGCCTTCGCCATTCCTAAAGCAGCCCTTATGTTAGCCGGGTTTCACCGGGATTATTCAGGGAACGCGTATAAAAGCCTGCGAACGCAACTCCAGGAGTTTGGGGGAGGAATAGATATATCGCTGATGGTGGCGGTGCCCAAAGGCAGCGGGCTCGGGACCAGTTCAATCCTGGCAGCTACGGTACTGGGATCCTTATCGGAATTTTGTTCGCTGGGCTGGGATCGGTATGAAATTGCTTTCCGGACCCTTTTAATTGAGCAATTGCTTACTACCGGCGGCGGCTGGCAGGATCAATTCGGCGGGATTTTCGAAGGCGTTAAACTGATCAAAAGCGCCCACGGGTTAAGGCAGGTCCCGGCTGTTCGATGGGCCCCCGAACACCTCTTTACCATGCCCGGGACAAACTCCCTGATCTTACTCTATTATACAGGCATAACGCGGGTTGCAAGACAAATACTCAGTGATATTGTAAAGGGGATGTTCCTGAATTCGGCCAGGCATCTTGGAATTTTATCGGAAATGAAACAACATGCCCTTGATACCTATGAATCTATCCAGCATCATGACCGGGCCGGATTATCCGAAGCCATTCGATACTCCTGGGAATTAAACCAGCGGCTTGATTCCGGCACTAACACTCCTGAAATTTCAGCGCTGTTAAACCTTATCAGGGATGATATGGTTTCGTGTAAGTTGCTTGGCGCCGGCGGCGGGGGATACCTGATGATCTTTGCCAGGGATTTAGTGGCGGCACAACATATCAGGTCGACATTGCTGGGCCATCCCCTTAACCCAAGGGCAAGATTTGTTGATTGGGAGCTATCGCACAAAGGGTTGGAAGTGACGAAAAGCTGAAGACACAAAACCGCCAATAAATCAGGAAAATTTTCTATTTTGCACGAAAATTTAAATCCATGGCGAAGATCAAGGTTATAAAGCCAATAATCCGTAAAAAACAAGTAGCGGTACCTGTTAAAAAAGGCGCTGCTCCGGTCCAAAAAGCAAAACCGTCGGTGCCCTATCACCATAAACCACCGGAACTTAGCCTGGAGGAGTGGCAGGTGGCGCTTCGAAAACAATTCGTTGAAACGCATTCTTTCGGGATCGAAAAATTGGGCCGTGAACCAGTGTTCAGCGATTATAAGGTGACCAATTCAGAAAACAGGAATTCATATAAGGTGTCGCTCCGGGACAACCTGTACTCGATGAATTTCTGCTCCTGTTTGGATTTTAAGACGAACCGGCTCGGAACCTGCAAGCATATCCAGGCGGTGATCCGGATGATCGAAAGCAAACCGAAACTGAAAAAACTGTATCAGCTCAACCATCAACCCGATTATACTTCGGTTTACTTGAATTACCAGGATGATCGCAAGGTGAAAATCAGAATTGGCGAGACCAGTAAAAGGGCTTTCGGCAATCTGGCAATGGAATATTTCAATTCAAAAATGGAATTGAAGGCCAGCGCTATCCCGACCTTTGAACAATTCCTTAAGAAAGCGACTTCAATTGATTCATCTTTCCGCTGCTATCCCGATGCCCTGGAATATGTATTGCAGATACGCGACTTCCAGAAACGCCTCAATATCATAAACAAAAAGTACCTTCCATATCTTGATAACGGCAAGTTCGACGGTATTTTAAAAACCAAACTCTTCAATTACCAGAAGCAGGGAGTGTGTTTCGCGGTAACAGGCGGACGTACCCTCATTGCCGATGATATGGGGCTGGGAAAGACCATTCAGGCTATTGCCACGGCGGAAGTGATGGTTAAGGAACTGAATATTAACAACATTTTGGTAGTTTGTCCCACGTCGCTCAAATACCAATGGAAAACCGAGATTGAAAAGTTTACCGACAGCAAGGTAACGATTGTAGAAGGGGGCCCCCTTGTCCGCATACAACAGTACAAAGGGGGCGAGCTATATAAAATTGTTTCGTACCACGCCCTGGTAAACGACCTGAAAGAGATCAGCGAACTCAGGCCTGACCTGATCATTTTAGACGAGGCACAACGAATCAAGAACTTCCATACGAAAATGGCGCAAAGCGTTAAAAAAATTGATTCTCCTTACGCTATTGTCCTCACAGGGACCCCATTGGAAAATAAACTTGAGGAGTTATACTCCATCATACAATTTGTAGATCCTTTCATGTTAGGCCCCTTTTACCGTTTTTTAGCAGAGCATCAGGTTACCGACGACAAGGGGAAAATAATCGGGTACAAGGGTTTGAATAAAATCGGAGAGGCTCTTTCGGGTATTATGATTCGGCGAAAGAAAAAGGAAGTACTGGATCAGCTTCCCGAGCGTATGGATAAAGTCCTGCTGATGGATGTGACCCCGGAACAAAGTCGGCTGCATGATGAATTTGCCAACGGTGCGGCAAGAATCGTTGCCAAATGGCGGGCTCTGGGCCACCTCAGTGAACAGGACCGCCAACGTTTGCTGATCCTTTTGAACCAGATGCGCATGGTTTGCAACAGCACTTACCTTATCGACCAACAAAGCAGGAACGATACCAAGATCGAGGAAGTCCTGAACATTATTGAAGAAATCATGAACGAAGGGGAAGAAAAACTTGTCATCTTCAGCCAATGGGAACGGATGACCAGGTTGGTTGCACGGGAACTTGAAGCCCGTGGCATTGGTTTCGAATACCTTCATGGTGGGATACCGGGAAGCGAGAGAGGGAAATTATTTGAGAATTTTACCATGAAGGCAAACAGCCGCGTTTTTTTATCCACCGACGCGGGAGGTGTGGGACTTAACCTCCAGGCCGGATCGGTCATCGTAAATTTAGATATTCCCTGGAATCCCGCGATCCTGGAACAACGGATAGGCCGCGTTCACCGCCTTGGCCAGAAACACAGCGTGACCGTGATCAACATGGTATCAGCCGGGACCATTGAACACCGTATGCTTGATTTGCTCAAATTCAAATCATCCATGGCCGCCGGGATCCTTGACGGGGGTGAAGATGCGATTTTCATGGGCGAAAGCAGGTTTAAGAAATTTATGGCCACCGTGGGGGATCTTGTTCAACGCGACGAACATCATGACCGCCCGGTGACGGTTGCCCAGGAGGAAATACGGGAGGAAATACGGGAGGAAAAAGGGGCAGAAACACAGGAAGGGCTATCACAACCTGCCGCTCATCGCGAATTAATTACAAAGGGGATGGACTTTCTTACCAGTCTGGCTACTACATTATCCAAACCGGAATCCCTGAAACAGCTTACCGAAACCCTGGTAACTAAAGATCCTTCCGATGGTCGCACCTATGTGAAGATCCCGGTTGAAAGCCAACAAGTGGTGGAACAATTTTTAGGTTTGTTCGCGGGGTTGTTTAACGCAAAGAAGTGATTAAATGGGATAGTGGGAGAATCATGATAATTACCCAATCCATGAGTCCACTCCGAAAACCACTTTTCACCGTCAAGTCGCTAAGGCGCAAAATTTTAAATAATGAGTCCACTCCGAAAAGGCATTTTCAAAGAAAACTGGACACTGAACGAAGCCGAAGTGTCTTCATTAACAGGTAATTGCATTCTTCGACTTCGCTCAGAATCCAATTGATCGTATTTTTCGGAGTCGGCTTGTCCATTGAATTCAAACCTGGAATGTTTTTGGAACAGGCTTAGCGCCTTAGCGGCGAAAATAAGCAAAGATAATTCCCGGAATTTTATATTTTTGATCAATATTAACCCTGGATCATGAAAAAACTATACCTCCTGATAATTTCCCTTTTATCCATTGGAGCGGCCTATTCCCAGGTCGTGTATGAAGATATTAATAATACGGGTATTTATGAGTTTCTGGATGAACTGGCCAACAACAAGATTATTGAGCTGAACTCTGTTGTGAAACCATACTCACGGATTTATATAGCGAAGAAGTTAAAAGAAGCAGAAAATTCAATCAGGAATGAGGGATCAGGGATGGGCCATGAATTAAAAATAAAGAATAAGGGGACCAAGGATAAAAGAATTAAAAAGGAATTGCATTTTTATTTGCAGGAGTATATTCCGGAATACAGGATCCTGATGCGGGACCCGGCGTACACCTCATCCCCTGCCCCTTCTCCTCAAGGAGAAGGGGCAGTACGGCATCCAGTCCCGGATTCCACGTTGAATTACGACTGGAAGCTGAACTTCCTTTTCAAAAAGAACCCTGATATGGCAGTATCCCTGAACCCGCTGGCATTTCAGTACCAGGACCGGCTCTTTACCCTGTCGGTGAGGCCGATATTGGGATTTGAATGGATGAGCAACCAGAATGCCGCCGAATATCACCGGTGGTGGGGTGGCAGTATGTATGGGTACATTGGTAAGAATTTCGGGTTTTATGCCAACTTGCGCGATAACAATGAAAGTACTCCGTTGGATAAACCGGAATACCTGACCTTGCGCGAAGGCCATGTGTATAAGGGGAACCCGAATGGCGGGGTGGATTATTTTGAGATGAAAGGGGGGATTTCGGTCTCCTGGAACTGGGGCTCTTTTTCCCTGGTAAATGACCGGATGAGCTGGGGAAACAACATCCACGGGGCCAATATCATTTCAGATAAGGCGCCTCCTTTTCCCTATGTCCAGCTTCACCTGAACCCGGCAAAATGGTTCGACTTTTACTATATCCATGGTTGGCTGAACTCGGATGTGGTTGATAGCTCCCGGAGCTATACTACTTCTACCGGGGTGTACCGGATAGTGTACAGGCAGAAATACATCGCTGCCAATATGTTCACCTTCACTCCATGGAAACGGCTTAACCTTTCTTTCGGGAATTCCATCATCTACAGCGATATCAACGTCCACCCACTCTACCTGGTCCCTTTCATGTTTTTCAACGCGGTGGACGCGACCCGGACAAATTACCGGGATGATGCCAGTTCAAATTCCCAGCTTTTTTTCGATGTCAGCTCAAGGAATATTAAACATCTTCATCTCTATGTCACCTTATTTATAGATGAACTTAAAGCATCGCGTATAAAAGATCCGAAACTTCAGAATTTCACCAGTTGGAAAGCGGGTTTTACCCTGAGCGATTGGCCGGTCAGGAACCTTTCGCTTATGGCCGAATGGACCAAGACCAACCCCATGACCTATAAACATTATATCGAAACCATCACCTTCGCCTCCAACGGTTATACCATGGGGGACTACCTTCGCGACAACTCCATGGAGATCTATGTGGCCTTGACGTATAAACCCATCCGTGGCGTGACGCTGAGACTCTCCGGCAATTTAGCGCAGCATGGCGCCGATTTGCCTTATGAACACAATAATGGCTACCCGGTGGATGGTGTCCCCTTTATGGGCGAAAAGGTGTGGGAAAACCAGGAATTAGCCTTTTCAGCGCGATATGAATACATCAGCAACGGTTACCTTTTCCTGGAATATGCCCACGCAAACCATTCCGGCGACGTCCGTTATAGCCCGGCATTCATGCATGGAAAAACGGATACATTTACAGTCGGCCTGAGCTATGGATTTTAAAAAGTGAACAGTGAACAGTGAACAGTGAACAGTGAACAGTGAACAGTGAAAAGTGAACAGTGAACAGTGAAAAGTGAACAGTGAATAACGAATAGTGAAAAGTGGATAATGTGACCACTCAACATTTCACCCTTTACGCTTCACGCTGAATATTTTTTTATAACTTCTTGAAAATTGATGTTTAACCTCGTTTTTCGTTATGACATAACGCTTACAAATGTGGGGGTTTTGAAAAAAATATATGGAAAAACTTAGGGTAATTGTTGTTTAATGATTGTTTTTAGATAATTTTGCTTTTTGAAATAATTCCAGTATTGATTGCCATGGATTTAAAATTTCCTGAAATCTTGAAACTGATTATTTTGTCCTTTATAATACCTTATCTGATAACTGTATATCTGACACCCATAATATTCCGGATTACGCTCATCAAGGATATTACAGCACATGAAAATGGAAGGACGTCCCACCATGGAAAAGTGCCCCTGATGGGTGGGCTATCTGTTTTCGCCGGATTTTTTATCGCTTCCCTTTTATTGGTTGACCAACAGGAGCTTTCTTCTTTGAAGGAATTGTTGGCAGGAACATTGATCATCCTGATGATGGGGATGAAAGATGATATGTTTGGTGTGCCTGCCTGGAAAAAGATAGCCGGGCAAGCGCTGGCCGCGGGGATCCTGATTTTCGTAGGGGATGTGCGTTTTACCGATCTTCATGGCTTTCTGGGAGTCGGCGAAATCGGCTATGGCCTGAGCGTTGTGATCACCCTGATCACCATCGTGGGACTGACCAACTGCTATAATTTGATTGACGGAGTTGATGCCCTGGCAGCGGGACTTGGAAGTACTGGCCTCACTGCTTTAGCCATCTGGTTTGGTATCAACGGCTACCAGGGCCTGATGATGGTATCTGTGATCCTTACAGCCTCTTTGATAGCTTTTATTCCATTTAACCTCCGGAATAATAAACGAAAAATTTTCATGGGCGATACCGGATCCATGCCCCTCGGTTTCGTGATCGCCTTCCTGATCATCCAGTTCAATCAGCTCAACATCGGCGCCACGGCGCCCTATGATCTTATATCGGCCCCGGCCATAAGCATTGGTATCGCGTTTGTCCCTGTATTTGATACCCTAAGGGTGATGCTGCTGCGTTTGTTAAAACAAAAAAGCCCGTTTTGCGCTGACAGAAACCACATGCACCACAAATTTTTAGCGCTTGGATTGAGCCATGGACAGACGAGCCTTCTTCTGGCGCTGTTGAATGTGGGTTTTATTCTCCTTTCGTTCTTTTCTCAATATTTAGGTACGACCCTCCTTTTATGCGTGTTGTTGATAACAGGCATTGTTGTTTTTGCGCTGCCGACCATGGCATTCAATGCGAAGAGAAGGAGAATAAAAGAGGGGGAAATGACAGGCGGCCATTGACAATTGCCAGGCTCGCTTATACAACGCCATCAACTGAAATCTTTATCAATTAACAATTTTCCTGCCCCTCATTTTTAAGGCCGGATAGGTTAATGCAATGCAAATTAGGAGCAGGATCAGGATGATCAGGATGACGGAATGGATATAATATTGTAATAATAAGCTTAACAGGATCATTATAAAGTTAAAGATAAGAAGGATGTTCCGTACTTTGGTTTGGGAAAACCCGGTGAACAGCAGGATATGATGGATGTGCATCTGGTCGGGTAAGAAGAAAGGCTTCTTCCTGATGATCCTGACCAGCATCACCCGCAAGGTATCATAAAGTGGGACTGTAATGATCCCCATGGCAATTGCCGGAGCGGCGTTCAATTTGACAGGGATCCCGGGTTCAAGCATCAATTCATTGAAGCGCCAGGTCATCAGTCCGATCAGGAGGCCTACCACAAGCGAACCCGAATCGCCCATGAATATTTTATATTTTTTCGACCATACATTAAAGTAAAAGAAAGCCGCTAAAGAACCGGTCAGGATGGCTGCAAGGGTGGCAAAACGGACAGCGCCATCTATGAAAAAGAAGAACCCGTAAACTATGGCTGCCTCAATCGCAAGTCCGGCAGCAAGTCCATCGATGCCATCAATGAGGTTAAACGCGTTTATGATGGCTACAAAAACCAAAATGGTCAGCAGGATACTTGGGACCAATCCGAGTTCGTGGATTCCAAGGAAACCGTAGATGTTGGTAAAGCGCATCTGGGCGCCTATAATTACCAGCAGGGAGGCAACAATTTCCCCGACGATCTTTTTCCAGGGCTTAAGATCCATCAGGTCGTCATAAAGTCCGAAAAAGAAGAGGATGAAAATGCCTGTAAGAATACTTCTGAAATACATGATGGTGTTGACCCCGGAAAGAAAGATCAACGAAAAAACGATCGAGAGGAAAATAGCCACACCCCCCATCCGGGGAATGCCACCGCTGTGTATGTCGCGATGGTTGGGATAGACCAGGATGTTGTGTTTCCGGGCCACATGGACTATGTAAGGAATGGAAAAAATGGTCAAAAAAAACGAAAGGCCCAACGCCACCGGAATGGCATAACCTATATATGGAAAAAGATCGATCATTATTTTACAGTATGCACGGCAAAAGTAAGAAATTTAATTATTTCAACACGTGAAGTTTAACAAGCTCCATAAATGTTGAAATTACAACGAAAGGGAATAATGCATATTAACTAAAAAAGGTGTAAATTTTCTCTCGCTTATTTTCCGAATTCCAAAACGTAATTTTAAATGTGCTCATTTCAGGCAGTCGGCCTTTCAACATTGGATTTAATCATCAGGCTTTCGTTTTACCGTCGGAAATATATATTAGACAATGATGCCCCGGTACTTAAAACCCTTGTATGGTTCAATGACATTGATCTTTCGGAGCCGGCTCAATATTCCTCATTCTTCATTCCTAATTGTTTCAGGGGTAACGAGGTGGATTGTCATCTATCTGCCTGTTGCCGGATGGGTGGTTTGTTTTTGCGGAAGTAGTTGGCCCAGATAACCCATTCTGCAAAAATAACTACATAGAAGAAGGGGCGAAGGATCCAGTCGTGGGAAAAATGCCAGTATTGTGGCCAGTGGACGATAATGATGCTGAGCATGATGATCCTGAAGATGTTAACGCCATGCATGATGATGATGGATGCCGGGATATACCAGAGTTTGTGTTTCCAGGGACCAGGAAAAAGGAGAAAGAGGACCGCGATCTGAAAGAACTGCTTGAGGCCGGAACAGGATTCGTTGACGAAA